>MDTB01086613.1_pt1 | contig 28561 bp, 36 predicted proteins | sample 811161 | NCBI WGS metagenome assembly MDTB01 (sample SAMN05326650, study PRJNA326480) | marine metagenome | isolation source: seawater | place: Mediterranean Sea | collected 2009
TAGCAGGAACAGGATCTAATTCTACATCCGAGGCAATCGAATTATCTCAATATGCTGAAAGAGCAGGATCAGATGCATTATTAGTCGTAACACCATATTATAATAAACCAACACAAGAAGGCTTATATCAACATTACAAAAAAATTAACGATAATGTAGGCATACCAATAATTATTTACAACATTCCATCTCGCTCAGTAATAGATATGTCTGTAGATACTATGACAAAATTATATGAGCTTAAAAATATTGTGGGTGTTAAAGACGCTACCGGTGATCTAAATAGAGTTGATCAACAATTAAAATCTATGGGAAAAGAATTTATTCAATTAACAGGAAATGATGATAATGCTTTTGAATTTAACAAAAGAGGAGGCACAGGGTCAATAAGCGTAACAGCTAATATTGCAGCTAAGCTTTGCTCTGATTTTCAAAAATCATGCGAAAATGGATTTAAAGACTCAGAAAAATTTGACAAAATTTTACAACCTTTACACTCAGCAATGTTTATAGAAAGCAACCCATCTCCAGTAAAGTATGCAGCATCGTTATTAGGAATGTGCGATCCAGATGTTAGATTACCTTTAGTTCAAGTTAAAGAGGAGACTAAAAAAAAAATATCTGAAGCTCTTAAAGTTGCAAGAATACTTTAAATGATTAAAAAAATAGTTTCTGGTCAAAAAATTATTTGTCTTAATAGAAAAGCAAGTTTTAACTATTTTTTTATTGAAACTTTGGAAGCTGGTATTTCTTTAAAAGGCTCGGAAGTAAAATCACTAAGAGAAGGCAAAGGTAGTATAGCTGATTCCTACGCAATTGATAATAATGGAGAAATTTTTTTAATTAATTCACACATTCCATTATATAGGCAGTCGTCGTATAACAATCATGACCCAAAAGGAGACAGAAAACTTCTACTTAAAAAAAAAGAAATAAACAAGTTAATTGGAAGAATAAATCAAGAAGGACTTACTATAATACCGACTAAAATGTATTTTTCAAAAGGAAAGGCCAAAGTTGAAATTGCAGTAGCTAAAGGAAAAAAATTATTTGATAAAAGACAAGTTAAAAAAAATAGAGACTGGAATCGTGAAAAAGCAAGAGTACTAAGTAGAAACAATAAATGATACATTTAAATATTGGTTCAAATTTAGATTCAAGATTTGGAACAAGATTTAAAAATATTGCCATTGCTATTAATCTTTTAAAAGAGTCAAAATTAAAGATAAATAAAATTTCTAGTTTCTATGAGACACCATCATATCCAAATAAATCACTTCCTAAATTTATCAATATAGGATTAACAGGTGAATATAAATTTGAATACAATAAATTAATTAATGTAATTTCATTAATTGAAAAAAAAATTGGAAGACTAAAATCAAAGAAGAATGACCCCAGAGTATGCGATATTGACATAATTGACTTTAATGGTATTAAAAAAACAAATAAGATAATAAATTTGCCGCATCCGAGATCTCATAATCGAAATTTTGTACTATATCCTATTAAAGAAATTGATCCTTTATGGTCACACCCAATATTAAAGAAAAATGTTGTTTTTTTAATAAATCAACTTAGTCAAAATTCAAGGATTGAGATTACAAGACTTAACAAAAGTGTTATGATTAATAAATGATTAATAATAATGAACTAATTGATAAAATAAAAAGTTACAATAAATTTTTAAATTCAAAAAGTTTAAATAAAGCATATAATTTTGCTATAGACGCTCATCAAAATCAAAAAAGAGATGAAGGCGTTCCTTATATAATACATCCAGTAGCGGTCGCAAATATTTTGACAGATTTAAAATTAGATAGCGCAACAATTACTACTGGGTTATTGCATGATACTATAGAAGACACAAATGTAACTTACGACACAGTAAAAAAAGAATTTGGTGAGGAAGTTGCTAACCTTGTTGAAGGTGTTACAAAAATCTCAGCTTTAGAAGATAAAGCATCAGATTCATCCAAAGCAGAAAATTTTAGAAAACTTATTTTAGCAACCTCAAAAGATATAAGGGTTCTATTAGTAAAGTTGGCAGATAGATTGCATAATATGAGGACTATTCAATTCGTAAAAAATAAAGAAAAAATTACAAGAAAAGCTAAGGAAACAATGGAAATTTATGCTCCATTAGCAGACAGAATGGGAATGAATAGAATTAGAGATGAACTAGAAGATTTATCTTTTGCAGTATTAAATAAGCCTGCAAGAGACCTTATACTAGATAGGTTAAAATTTATTAAGAGCAATAAAGAAGATACATATAAAATAATTTCAGCTGAACTAATTTCTTTACTAGAGTCTAAGGGAATTAAAGCTAAAATTTATGGTAGAGAAAAAACTCCTTTTTCAATTTGGAGAAAAATTCAGAATAAAAAAATATCACTAGAACAACTTACAGATATTATTGGATTTAGAGTTCTAGTTAATAATATTGAAGAATGTTACAAAACTCTAGGGATTTTTCATAGTAAATTTTCAGCTATACCGGGTAAATTTAAAGACTATATCTCCACACCTAAAATAAATGATTATAAATCTATCCATACTTCTGTAATAGGTCCAAAAAAAAATAGAATTGAAATTCAAATTAGAACTAATGAAATGCATGAATTTGCTGAAAGAGGAATAGCTTCCCATTGGAAATATAAATCTTCTGAAAAATTTTCTGAACTCTCGTGGAAGGAATATGATTGGTTAAGAGATTTAGTTGAGATTATTGAAACTGGAAATAGCCCCGAACATTACTATGAATTTACAAAACTTCAAATGTTTCAAGATAATGTGTTCTGTTTTACACCAAAAGGTTCAGTAATTAAACTTCCAAAGAGTGCAACTCCAATAGACTTTGCTTACGCCGTTCATACAAAAATAGGTGAGAGTGCTGTAGGATGCATTATTAATGGAAATGAATCTACCCTTCAGACTGAACTTAAGAATGGAGATTTAATTGAAATTATTACCTCTAAAAATGCCTCACCATCTTTACATTGGCTATCCTCTTCTAAAACTGGTAAAGCCAGAGCCTCGATACGAAGGTATTGGCAAGACAAATCTTTTGAAAAAACAAAAATTAAAGAAAAAAGTTATACTAGCACTTTAGTTGTTGATTTACCCCATAAACCTGGTGTTCTTGGAAATATCAGCTCGTTAATAGGAATAAATCAAGGCAATATTTTAAATGTTGAGATGCTAAAAAAGAAAAACGACTACTTACAGTTTTCATTTGATTTACAAATTAAAGATTTAAAAAGCTTTACAAACTTGATAAGTCAAATAAAACAAAATAATTATAATTTTAAAATTATTCGCCACAAACAGAAAAAAAATGCTTTCATACGAAGAATCTTTGAAAATTTTAAGAGAAACTAATGCTTTAATAGAGGGGCATTTCATTTTATCATCTGGTCTACACAGCTCTCAATATATTCAATGCGCTCAATTATTAAGTAAGCCAAAAAAAGCCCATCAAATATGTCAATCTCTTTCCGAAAAGATTAAATCTGAATTTGATGATTTTGACTTAATTTTATCCCCGGCTATGGGCGGTATAGTAATAGGTTATGAAATAGGCAAATTACTTAATAAGGAAACTATATTTGCAGAACGTGTAAATGGTCAGTTTGTATTAAGGAGAGATTTTAAAATAAGAAAAAAACAGAGAGTTTTGATAGTTGAGGATGTAATTACTACTGGCAAGTCCAGTCAAGAGTGCGTTAATTTGATTAAACAATATAGTGCTCATCTAGTTGGGTTTGGATGTATTATTGATAGATCACAAAATAAATCAGTTTTAAAAAAGAAAATAGTTTCACAAATCAAATTGAATATTTCAACTTATTCTGAAGATGATTTACCGGAAAGTTTATCCTCTATTAGAGCTGTAAAACCTGGTAGCAGAAATCTTTAATGAAAAAAATTAGATTAGGCGTAAATATAGACCATGTTGCAACTGTCAGAAATGCAAGAGGAGAAATTTATCCTAGTCCACTAAGAGCCGCAAATCTAGCTGAAAAATCTGGAGCTGACTCTGTTACAATTCATTTAAGAGAGGATAGGCGACATATTAATGATAAAGATCTCAAGTTAATTAAAAAGAATATTAATATTCCTTTAAATTTAGAAATAGCAGCAACTAATGAGATGGCAAACATAGCTTTAAAAAGAAAACCACCTTTCATTTGTATTGTTCCTGAGAAAAGAAAAGAAATTACAACAGAAGGAGGATTAAATCTTGCTTTTAGAAAAAACTATTTAAAAAAAATTATAGAAAAATTTAAAAAAAAAAAAATTAGAGTTAGTTTATTTATTGAACCTAGAATTAATGATATTAAAACTGCAAAACTACTTAAAGCTGATTGTATTGAAATTCATACAGGAAAAATCTGTAGATTAATTAATTTGAGAAAAAAATTCAAAAAAGAATTTTCGAAAATAAAAAAAGCTGTTGATTTTGCGAATAAAGTAGGTTTAGAGGTACACGCAGGCCATGGATTAACTTACAAATCAGCTAGGATCTTGACTAGATTAAAAGGCGTGCAAGAATTCAACATTGGTCATTTTTTAGTAGGCGAGTCCATATTTATTGGATTGCCTAAATGTATCAAAAATTTTAGAAAAATTTTAAAATAATGAAAATTTTTGGCATTGGAATAGATATAGTTAATATAAATAGAATAGGTAGGTCCATCAAGCGAAAAAAATTCATTAATAAATTATTTAACAAAGTAGAGATTAGCAAATGTGAAAAAATAAAAAATAAAGAATATTGTTACGCTAAAAGATTTGCTGCAAAAGAAGCTTTCTCAAAAGCAATTGGAACGGGAATTTCAAAAGGAATTAATCTAAGTGAAATTATCGTACAAAATAACAATAATGGAAAACCTAACATAAAATTAATAGGTAAAACCAAGATAATTGTCAGTAAAATGATTAAAAAAAGATTTAATATACTTTTAACTTTGTCAGATGATAAACCTTTTGCAATAGCGACTGTCATTATTTCTATATGAAAAAAAAAAAGATTATTAACTCGATAATAGATAATTTAAAAACTATTTTAGGAGCTCTGTTTATAGCTATAATAATAAGATCCTTAATTTTCCAACCTTTTTATATACCTTCATCTTCTATGGAACCAACTCTTTTGATAGGCGATAGAATTTTTGTTTCAAAATATGAGTACGGTTACAGCAAACATTCTTTTCCTTTCAGTCCTAATATATACTCTAAAAGAATTTTTTATGACTCACCCAAAATGGGCGATTTAGTTGTCTTCAAAACACCTTCGGATAATAGAACTGATTACATTAAAAGATTAATTGGTCTTCCAGGAGATGAAATACAATTTGTTAATGGCAATCTCTTAATTAACGAAAATAAAATTAAAAGAAAATCAATTGATTTCCCTATCAATGTGAGATGTGGAAAGTCAAATTTAAATGTAAATGCTTACGAAGAAACACTTCCTAATGGACATGTTTATACAGCAGTTTACAATAGCCAAGGCACTTTGCAAAATACCAAAAAATTTGTAGTGCCAAATGATCATTTTTTTTTGTTAGGGGATAACAGAGACTGCTCTAAAGACAGCAGGTATTTAGATAGTGTTGGATATGTAAATCATATAAATTTAGTGGGCAAAGCTAACATAATTTTTTTTTCTAATGATACAATTAAAAGCAGTCTTTTAAAATTTTGGAATTATAAAGACTCATTTAGATTTGATAGACTATTTATGAAAATTAAATGACAGATAATTATAGAGAGTTAGAAAAAATTATTAATTATAAGTTTAAAAATAAAGAACTTTTAATTAAATCACTTATACACAAAAGTTATAATAATAATAGCAATAATGAGAAATTAGAATTTCTTGGTGATAGAGTGCTAGGACTTATAATTTCTAAAAAATTAATTGAAATTTATCCTGAGGAAAAAGAAGGTATAATAGACAAAAAATTTGCTAATTTAGTAAATAAAAAAACTTGTTCAAAAATTTCTCAAAAAATTAATCTAAAAAAATTTATGTATTTGGGTTCATCACATAAATCATTTCAAAGCCAAACAGACAAAATAGTTAGTGATTGTTTAGAGGCATTAATTGGAGGCATCTATCTCGACGGTGGATTTGATTTTGCTGAAAAATTTATTTTAAATTTTTGGAGAGATTATTTAGATAAATCAGTAATACCAATCGTTGATGCGAAAACACAATTACAAGAATATAGTCTTAAAATGTTTAAAGTTTTGCCAAAATATACATTTCACAAAAAAAAGGGCCCACAACATAATCCAATTTTTAAAACAGATGTTCAAATTCCTAACTCAAAAAAAATTATAGGTGTGGGTGCTTCTAAAAAAAACGCTCAACAAAATGCAGCAAATAAATTATTAAAGGTTCTTAAGATAATATGAACTGGGAAGATGAATGTTATTTGCTTTCAAAAAAAAAGTTTAGAGAAAATGCAAATATAATAAATGTTTTTACTCAGAAAAAAGGTAAGGTCAGCGGTATTGTTTATGGCGGTAATTCTAGAAAAATTCGAAATTATCTGCAAATATCAAACAAATTAATTGTATTTAATAACACTAAAAATGAGAATAGGATTGGTTATTTTAAAACTGAATTAGTTAAACCGATATCACCAAATTATTTTAATGATAAAAAAAGAACTTCAGCAATAATTTCGTTGTGTTCATTGTTAAATTCTTTACTACCTGAGTCTCAACCAAATAAAAAAATTTATCAATTATTTGAAACTTTTCTTAATAATATCAAATTAGATAATTGGATTTACTTATATATTTTTTTTGAAATTAATCTTATTAAAGAACTTGGTTTTGACACAAATTTAAGAGTGTTTGATCAATTAACAAATAAAGACGAGTTATATAAAAAAATTGAATTTGACAATTTTAAATATGAGGTTCCTATATTTTTAATTAAAGGTGAAATTCCTGAAAATATCAAAGAGGGGACAATAAAAAAGTCCTTACTTTTTACTAGAAACATTTTTATGAATAAATTTTTCTTACCTAATAATTTGATATTTCCAAAATCACGAATAATTTTTGAAAACTATTTTAATTAATTATTTGATATTTTTTTTGCAATTTCTAAAGCAAAATAGGTAATTATTGCACTAGCACCAGCTCTTTTAAAAGCTACTAAACTTTCTAATATTGCTTCTTCAGAAATAAGTTTATTTAAAACTCCAAATTTTAATAAGCTGTATTCTCCAGAAACTTGATAGGCAAAAACAGGAATTTTAAAAGTGTTTTTTATGTTGTTAATTATATCAAGATAAGGCATCCCAGGTTTAATCAAAATAAAATCAGCTCCCTCTTTTATATCTAATCCAACTTCTCGATAGGCTTCATTGGTATTATTAAAATCCATTTGATAGGTTTTCTTATCAAATTTTAGATTTTTCTTAGATCCTACAGCATCTCTAAATGGACCATAAAAATTTGATGCATATTTTGCAGAGTAGGATAATATTGCAACGTCTTCAAAACTATTTGCATCTAATGCTTTTCTTATTTTACCGACTCTTCCATCCATCATATCTGATGGAGCTATTACATCACAACCCATTTTTGCTTGTAGCAAAGATTGTTCCACCAAAATTTGAATCGTTTGATCGTTATCTATTTTGTTATTTACTATAACTCCATCATGACCATGAGATGTATATGGATCTAATGCAACATCGCACATAACACCTATTTTAGGATATCTTTTTTTTATATATTTTATACTTTGACAGATTAGATTATCTTTATTTAATGCTTCACTACCAAATTCATCTTTCTTTTTTTTAGGAGTTAAAGGAAATAGAGAAACCATTGGAATATTATATTTCATGACTCTATCTAGAATGGTTTTTAACTTATCCACTGAATATCGGTTTATACCTGGCATTGTTTTAATTTTCTCAATCTTATTTTTACCCTCTCGAATAAATATTGGTAGTATTAAATCGTTTGTGCTCAGTTTATTCTCTGAAATTAGTCGCCTCATCCATTTAGAGTTGCGAACCCTTCGCAATCTTGTACTAGGAAATTTTCCAATAATCTTCATTTATTTAAACTATTAAATTTTATTTGATGCGACAAATGATATATTATAAATAATCTTAAAGTAATTATAAAAGACAATTATGGCACATCTAAATTTTACTGATTTCTATCAAGTACCTGATTTACATTTCGACGTAAATAAAATGAGATCCGATTTATCTGTAATTCTAGAAAAAAAAGGTTTTAAAACGTTAAAAGGTATAACAAATTTTGGCGCTATACCACTAAATCAAATTCCTAATGATGATGATTCAATCAAAGGTCATAAGATGAGAGGAGTTTATTGGACTATTCCAGATGAAAAAGGGAAAGAAGTTAAAAGAGATATTCCTATAGAAGAAGAAAAATATACTCAAATACTTCCAGAATTTAAAAATACTTACTTTAATGAAGTTTACGAAACTTTAAAAAAAAAATTTAAATTAGGTAGAGTAAGACTACTGTTAAAAGAACCAAGATCAACACTAAGTTGGCACAAAGATCCTGAACCTAGATTACATATTCCTATAATAACTAATTTAGGTTGCTCGATGGTTATAGAAAATATTGCAAAGCATCTGCCTGCTGATGGTCATGTTACGATTACCAATAATACCAAATATCATAATTTTTTTAATGGTGGTGAGCAATCTAGAATTCATCTAGTTGCATGTGTTTTAGAGAATCCTTTCAAAAAAAATTGAAATCTTTATTCAAAAAAATTTGTATTGCATCTGATCACGCGGGATTAAATTTAAAAGACTATATTAAAGATTTATTAATATATAACAATATCTCAGTTATTGACTTAGGCACTGTAGACAAAAGCTCTGTTGATTACCCAGATTATGCTAAAAAAGTTTCTAATAGGATAAAATCAGGTAAAAGCGATGTCGGTATCTTAGTTTGCGGTTCTGGTACTGGGATGGCAATAAGTGCCAATAAAACTAAAGGAATTCGAGCTGCAGTTTGTTATAATTTAAAATCTACAAGATTGTCTAGACAGCATAATAATGCTAATATTATTACTTTAGGATCAAGATTAACAAAAAAAAAGATTGCGTTTAAATTAGTCTCTGCTTTTTTAAATACAAAATTCGAAGGTGGCAGACATTTAAGGAGAGTAAAAAAAATATAATTATGTCAACAGCATTTAAAATAGATAAATTTTTAAATAATTTTTTTAGTTTAAGTTTACAAGACTCAGATAAAGAGCTTTATGATTCTGTTAAAAAAGAATTTATAAGACAACAAAATCACGTTGAGCTTATTGCGTCTGAAAATATAGTATCAAAGGCTGTCTTAGAGGCACAAGGTTCTGTATTGACAAATAAATATGCCGAGGGATATCCAGGTAAAAGATATTACGGTGGTTGTGAATTCGTTGATTATTCGGAAACTTTAGCGATAGAACGTGCAAAAAAATTATTTGACTGTAAGTTTGCAAATGTGCAACCGCATTCTGGCGCCCAAGCAAATGGAGCTGTTTATCTAGCGTTGATAAAACCGGGAGATACTATTCTCGGTATGAGTTTAAATTCTGGTGGCCATCTAACGCATGGGGCTAAACCCGCGCAATCTGGAAAATGGTTCAATGCAATTCATTACGATGTGGACAAAAAAACAGGTTTAATTGATTATGAAAATGTTGAAAAATTAGCCTTAGAGCATAAACCAAAGTTAATTATAGCTGGAGGTAGTGCTTATTCAAGAGTTATTGACTTTAAAAAATTTAGAGAAATTGCTGACAAGGTTAAAGCTTTTTTCTTAGTAGATATGGCGCATTTTTCAGGTTTAGTTGCTGGTGGAGTTTATCCTAATCCCACAAAATATGCTGACGTTGTAACATCTACTACACATAAAGTTTTAAGAGGTCCAAGAGGAGGAATTATTTTAACAAACAGCGAGGATTTAATTAAGAAATTCAATAGCGCTATATTTCCTGGTTTACAAGGAGGTCCATTAATGCATGTAATTGCCGCTAAAGCAGTTTGTTTTAAAGAAGCTTTATCGGATGAATTCAAAGATTATTCTAAAAAAGTTATAAACAATGCTAAAACACTATCTAATAGATTAGTTGAAAATGGATTTAAGATTTTTTCAGGAGGCACAGACACACATTTAATGTTAGTTGATTTAGGAGATTTTAAAGTAACCGGTAAAGATGCGGAAGCTTCTTTAGGTCGAGCAAATATAACATGTAATAAAAATGGAATTCCATTTGACACACAGAGCCCAATGATTACTTCTGGGATTAGACTTGGAACTCCAGCATGCACAACGAGAGGATTTGGACCAAAGGAATTTACTTTGATCGCTGATCAAATTACAAAAGTCATAAAAGGATTAAGTGAAAATGGCCAAAATAACTCAAAAATAGAAAAAGAAACGCAAAAAGAGATTATTGATCTTTGTTCATCTTTTCCTATATATAGTGATTAATTTTTAAAAATAACTATGCTTTGTCCATTTTGTAGAGAAAAAGACACTTCTGTTGTTGACTCAAGACCAACTGAGGATGGTACAGCAATTAGACGTCGTCGGCTTTGTGGTTGCGAGAGAAAAGAAAGATTTACAACTTTTGAAAGAGTCCAATTTCAAGAACTAACTGTAATTAAAGGTAATGGTAAACGAGAACCATTTGATAGAGATAAGATCTCTAAATCTATAAGAATAGCTACAAGAAAGAGGCCAATTGATTCTGATACAATAGAAAAATTTATTTCAAAAATTGTAAGAAATTTGGAAGGATTAGGGGAAAGCGAAATCCCAACTCCAACTATTGGTAAGTTTATTATGGAAGGTTTATCAAGTTTAGATAAAGTTGCTTATGTTCGTTTTGCTTCAGTCTATAAAAATTTTAAAGAAGCAAAAGATTTTGAACAATTTGTAGGTAGCTTAGATGAAAATAAATCATAATAATTTTTTAAAATTAGCTTTTGAAAATGCAAAAGTTAATTTAGGAAAAACCAAAATGAACCCATCTGTAGGGTGTGTCATTGTCAAAAATAACTCGGTTATTTCTTCAGGTAGAACATCAGTTTTAGGCAGACCTCATGCAGAGGTAAATGCATTTAGAAATAAAAAAAACTTTAAAAATGCAGATTTATACGTAACAATGGAACCATGTACTCATTACGGTGTAACTCCTCCCTGCACTAATTTAATAGTCAAAAAAGGAATAAAAAGAGTTTTTTTTGCATTTAATGATTTTGATGCTCGTACAGCAAAATTAGCAGAAAAAAAATTGAGCAACAAAAATGTAAAAGTTTATAAAAAAAAACAAAAAAGTTTTAATTCATTTTATCAAAGTTATTTTATAAACAAAAAAAAAAGAGAACTTTTTATTGATGCAAAGATTGCAATTTCAAAAGATTACTATACTATAAACAAGAAATCTAAATGGATAACAAATGTTTTTTCAAGAAAAAGAGCTCATTTAATAAGATCTCAATATGATGCTATAATATCTACATCTAAATCAATAAATTTTGATAATTCAAAACTAAATTGTAGAATTAATGGTTTTGATAATAATAAACCTGATCTTTTTATTATAGATATGAAGCTTAATTTAAAAAAAGATTTAGAAATATTCAGTAATAATCTTAAAAGAAAAATATTTTTGATTACATCTATAAATAATAATAAAAAAAGTCATTTTTTAAAAAGAAACGGTTTTAGAATAATATTTTTAAATAACTTAAAAACTAAAAAGGATTTTAAAAAACTTTTTAAAATAATCAAAAACCTTGGCTATAATAGACTTCTGGTTGAAAGTGGTTTAGTATTATTAAATACTTTAATAAGATATAGATTAATCTTTAATATGTTTGTTTTTAAATCGTCAAACCTTTTATTAAATAAAGGATTTAATAATACTACCAACTCTTATATTAAGAAGCTAAAACTTAACAATAAAGTAAAAGTAAATTTAGGAAGTAATTATTTGTATAAAATAAAATTAAAAAATGTTTAATGGTATTATTTATAAACAAGGCGTTATTACGAATATAAGAAGAAGCGCTAGATACGTAAAGGGTAGTTTAGTACTAGAAATTCAATCAGATATAAAATTTAACAAAAATGACATAGGAGAGTCCGTATGCTGTGACGGAGTTTGTTTAACTTTAATAAAGATTAAAAGAAAATCTTTTTTATTCTATCTATCAAAAGAGACTATAAATAGATCTAATTTTAAATATGCAAAAGTTAGTAAAATTATTAATTTGGAAAAGTCTCTATTACATGGACAAAAAATTTCTGGACATTATGTCCAAGGACACGTCGATACTACTGCAAAAGTAAAAAAAATTGATATAATTGAAAAATCGTGGGTAATCAAATTAAGTCTTTCTGATAAAACTTTATACAAATCTTTAATTGAAAAAGCATCAATTTCCATTAATGGTGTTTCTTTAACGATCTCTAAAGTTTATAATGATTATTTTATAATAAACGTCATTCCCCACACATTAAAACTTACAAATTTAAAAAATCTTAAACGAAATGATATGGTCAATGTTGAGATAGATATTTTTAGTAAATATATTGAAAAAATAAAAAGATGACGCGTAAAAGAATTTTTTCACCAATAAAAGAGATCATAAAAGACGCTCGAAGAGGTAAAATGTTCATATTAGTTGATGACAAAGATCGTGAAAATGAAGGTGATTTAATAATTCCAGGATCAAAGTGTAATTCTAAAAGTATTAACTTTATGGCAAAACACGGGAGAGGATTGATATGCTTAGCTTTATCAAAATCTCAAATAGAGAAATTAAAACTTCCACTAATGTCTCGAACAAATAAATCAAGAATGCAAACGGCATTTACGATTTCTATAGAAGCAAAAAAAGGAATTTCTACCGGTATTTCAGCTTATGACAGAGCCAAAACAATAAGAGTTGCAATTAATTCCAAAACTAGGAAAAATGATATTGTTTCACCTGGTCATGTGTTTCCTTTAGTGGCCAGACCTGGCGGAGTGCTTGAAAGAACAGGTCATACAGAGGCTTCAATAGATATCTCAAAATTAAGTAAATTAAATCCTAGTGCAGTTATCTGTGAAGTAATGAATGAAGATGGAAGAATGGCTAGACTAAAAGATCTCTATAAATTTTCAATTAAACACAAGATTAAAATTGCTTCCATAGAAGATTTAATAGCATATAGACTTAAAAATGAAAAATTGATTACAAAAATATCAAATAAAAATTATCAAATTAAAAATAGAAAAAAAATAGATTACATTATTTATGAGAATAAATTAGATAGATCTAAAAATTTTGTCATTAAAAAAGGCAAAATAGACTCAAAAAAACCAATACGCGTGAGAGTAATAGCTGCAAAATCAAGAAACTTAAAATTATTATTAAAAGATAAAAAAGTAAGTAAATCTTTGAAGCATCTTTCAAAATTTAATAATTTCGTACTTATTATAATAAATAATGATAAAATTGACAAAAAAGAAATTGATAATGCTATTTTACGTTATTATGGAATAGGTGCACAAATTATAAAAGATTTAAGAATAAGATATATGGTACTAGTTACAAAAACTAAAAAAAAGATAATAGGTTTAGAAGGATTTGGATTAAAAATAATAAAACAGGAAATTATTAAATGAAAAAAATATTAATTATCAATGCTAATTATTATAAAGATGTAAGTAATAGATTAGTCATATCTGCTGTAAATTTGCTTAAAAAAAATAAAATTAAACATAAAATTATAAACGTTCCTGGAGTTTTTGAGATTCCCTTTACTTTAAGAAAATTTATTAAAAAATTTGATGGATTTGTTGTTTTAGGTTGTGTAATTAAGGGAGAAACACCACATTTCGATTTAATTTCAAAGACTACTTTTGATGCGATAATTAAATTATCTATTACTCATAATAAACCCATAACTAATGGAATTATCACTAGCTTTAATATGAGACAAGCTAATCAACGTAGCTTAGTGTCAAAAAAAACTCAAAAAAAAAATAAAGGACATGAAGCAGCTAGTGCAATAATTTCTCTATTTAAATATGAGCCAAAAAATTTATAGAAATTCATCACCTAGAATAAAAGTAATCCAAAAGATTTATGGCTCTTTAATGAATCCAGATGTCGAAATTGAGTATCCGAAAAATCAGTATAAAAAATATATTAAAGATGTAGTTTCGGGGACATTGGAAAGAATAGATTTAATAGAAGAAACTGTAACAAAACACCTGAATACTGATATAGACTTAAAAAAAACTGATAAATTGTTAAAAATAATTTTGTTTTCAGCAGTTTTTGAATTTTTGTTCAAACATAATACTCCAAAAAATGTAATCATTAATGAGTACGTAAAAGCCTCTGAGTTTTTTTTAGAGAAAGCTCAGATTAGTTATTTGAATGCAGTTTTGGATAAGTTGTCCAAAGTAATAAGAAACCATTAGAATCGTCACTTTTTTGTCACCAAGGAAAAAACTTTAACTTGCCTTTCTCTGATATTTTTGGCATTTATCCACTTTAAAATGAATGATTTTTTAGAATTATTATATTTAATATCCTTTTCAGGAATAATAGCAGTAGCCTATAGCTATTTATTGTCAGGACAAATTTTATCTGCAAGTCCTGGAAATTCAAGAATGCAAGAAATTGCGGAAGCAATTCAAATTGGTGCGAAAGCATATTTAAATCGACAATACAAAACAATCGCAGTTGTTGGTTTTATTGTACTTATAATCGTGAGTTATTTTTTTAGTTATTTAGTAGGTTTAGGTTATTTTATTGGTGCTTTTTTATCTGGTGTAGCGGGGTACGTAGGAATGTTAATCTCTGTAAAAGCAAATGTAAGAACAGCCGAGGCGTCTAGACGAAGTTTGCAATCTGGCCTGACAATTGCTTTTAAGTCTGGAGCAATCACTGGTCTACTAGTGGCAGGGTTAGCTCTATTAGCAATAACAGTTTATTACATAATTTTAATAAATCTTAATGTAGATAGTCGAGAAATCATTAACGCTTTGGTTGCTCTTGGATTTGGTGCATCATTAATATCTATATTTGCAAGATTGGGTGGTGGTATCTTTACTAAAGGGGCTGATGTAGGTGCAGATTTAGTTGGTAAAGTTGAAGCCGGCATTCCTGAAGATGATCCAAGAAATCCTGCTGTAATAGCAGACAATGTTGGTGATAATGTTGGCGACTGCGCTGGAATGGCAGCTGATTTGTTTGAAACTTACGCAGTGACTATTGTTGCTACAATGGTATTAGCATCTATATTTTCCCCACAAGATTATAATTTGATGATTTACCCATTAGCGATTGGAGGGGCATGTATAATCACATCTATTATAGGTACCTGGTTTGTTAAATTAGGTAAGAGCAAAAGTATAATGGGCGCGTTGTATAAAGGTTTCATAGTCACAGCCATAACATCTTTGATTATAATGTATCCAGTTACGGACGCTATCGTAGGACTAAAAAGTACTTATAATAATAATGCTGGGGCAATCTTTACAGGATTAGATCTTTATATTTGTGGTGTTGTCGGTTTTTTAATTACCGGATTGTTAATTTTTATTACTGAATATTATACAGGTACAAATTATAGGCCAGTTCAATCTGTAGCAAAATCCTCAACAACAGGTCATGGAACAAATGTGATTCAAGGATTAGCAGTTTCAATGGAGGCTACAGCAATTCCTGCGCTTATTATTGTGGCAGGAATTTTATACACTAATGGTTTGGCAGGTTTATACGGTATAGCTATAGCGGTAACAGCTATGTTGGCACTTACAGGAATGGTTGTTGCTTTAGATGCATATGGACCAGTGACTGATAACGCTGGTGGAATAGCTGAAATGGCTAAACTTCCTAAAAATGTGAGAAAAACAACTGATGCATTAGACGCTGTTGGAAACACTACAAAAGCTGTAACAAAAGGTTATGCTATTGGATCCGCAGGTTTAGGAGCTTTGGTTTTATTTGCAGCGTACACTGAGGATATTAAATATTTTTCAAATGTTAAAGAGTCTGCGCTGGCAGGAGTTGATGTAACATTTGATTTATCTAATCCTTTTGTAGTAGCCGGCTTACTGATAGGTGGTATGCTTCCTTATCTCTTTGGTTCTATGGGAATGCAAGCAGTCGGTAGAGCAGGAGGTTCTGTTGTTATTGAGGTAAGAAGACAATTCAAAAAGATACCTGGAATAATGAAAGGTAAAAGAAAACCAGATTATGGCAAATTAGTTGATCTATTAACTAAAGCCGCAATAAAAGAAATGATAATTCCTTCATTATTACCGGTCTTGTCTCCAATTATTTTATATTATGTAATTTTTAGTATTGCAGGCATGGAAGCAGCCTTATCCTCTTTAGGAGCTATGTTATTAGGTGTAATTATTACAGGTTTGTTTGTTGCGATTTCAATGACTGCTGGAGGTGGTGCTTGGGATAACGCTAAGAAATATATTGAAGATGGAAACTTTGGCGGAAAAGGATCTGAAGCTCATAAATCAGCTGTTACAGGAGATACAGTTGGTGATCCTTATAAAGATACTGCGGGTCCTGCTGTAAATCCAATGATAAAAATTACAAATATAGTAGCCTTATTGCTTCTAGCAGTAATTGCACATTAATATTAGTTATCTCTATCGTACATTTTCTCTTTAAGGCTAGATAAAAAAGATTCGACGAAACTTCTTTTACTTAGTTGATTTTCTGTTTTGTTTTTAGAGAAATTCACCTTATTTATATTTTCTTTTGTATAGATTTTTTTATCATTTAAAATTCCATATTTATCGAAATAAAGAACCAAAACATTATTTGTCTTTAAAACATGTTGCCCAAGTTTATGATATTTGCCTTTACTTAAGGTTCTTTCTAAATATATCCAAATATCCTCATCGTCGAAAGACTTAGAATGAGGTTGACCTAACTTGTTAATTATATCGTTTTTATTTGTTTTCTTTAATATTAAGGATTTTGATCTATTTTCTAGAAATAAAATACCATGATTTTTATCTGGATCTTTTAATTGACATCCCACTAAAATAAATAATAAAAGCAATGATATTTGGATAAAATGATTTTTAAATTTAAAAAGCATAATACTCTTCTTTATAACACATTATTGAGCTTGTCTCGTAATATATACTTTTACAAAGAAATAGGTCTTAAAGATACTTTTGAAACAAGAATATACCTTATGTTTTTACACTTTTCACTAATGTTAATTATTTTCAAGTTTAAAAATACGAAATTTTCTCAAAAAGAATATGACTTTTTGTTTCAATGTATCGAAAATAATTTACGTGAATTAGGTCAAGGAGATGTCGCAGTTAATAAGAAGATGAAAGATTTAAATAAAATTTTTTATGATATTTTGTTAAAGGTTAATACCAGAAAAGATAAATTTGATGTTAATAAAGATTTAATTTTAAAGTATTTTGTGGATCTAAATGTTCCAAATAACAAAAAATATGAGTTATTTATTGATTATTTGGTAAATTTTTATGATTTTTGTTGTGAACTTTCTCCTGAAAGCATGATAAAAGATGCGATAAAGTTTAAGGATAAATAATGGCAGTACCAAAAAGAAAAACATCAGTATCAAAAAAAAAGATGAGAAGGTCTCATCATAAGCTTATTTCCCCCAACATTGTTGAGGATAAAAAAAGTGGTGAGTATAAACTTTCTCATCATATAGATTTAAAATCAGGTTTTTATAACGGAAAAAAAATTTTAGATATTTGATCATTGATAATGACAAAAAAAATTACTATTGCTATTGACGCAATGGGTGGAGAAAATTCTCCAAAAAAAAATATCGAAGGATTAAATATTTTTTTAAAAACAAATCAAAAAAAAGACGATTTTTTAATAAAGCTTTTCGGCGATAAAAATACCATTAATAAACATCTATCAAATTTTAATATTAAGAGTAATAATGTTATGGTAATTCATACGGACTCTGTTGTTTCTGATGAAGAAACACCACTAACGGCAATTAAAAATTCAAAAAATACAAGTATGTGGAATTCAATAAATTCTCAGATTAACGGTGGCTCCGATATAAGTTTATCAGCAGGTAATACTGGTGTCCTATTTATAATTTCAAAAATGATATTAAAGATGATGAATGACGTATCGCGACCTGCATTAGCAGGCTTATGGCCAAGTAAAAAGGGAATGAGTGTAGTATTGGATTTAGGTGCAAATATTGAGTGTGATGACAAAAATTTAATTGACTTTTCTGAAATGGGGGCAGCTCTTTTCAAGTCTATATTTCCAGATCAATTACCTCGTGTTGCCCTATTAAATATTGGATTGGAGGAAGTTAAAGGGACAGAGTTATTAAAGAAAACTTATTCTAAACTAAAAACATTAAGCAAAAATAACAATTTTATTTTTAATGGTTATATCGAGGGCAATCAAATTATGAATGGAGACAGTAATGTAATAGTAACTGATGGGTTTACTGGAAACATAGCTTTAAAAACAGCGGAAGGAACTGCTAAATTTGTTGTAGATAGTTTAAAACAGTCTTTAATGGAAAATATAATATCTAAATTATCATTAATTTTTTCTTATTTTTCTCTTAAAAAATTTAAATCAAAATTAGACCCTAGAAAATACAATGGGGCAATTTTTTTGGGGTTAAATGGACCTGTTGTGAAAAGCCATGGAGGAACCGATGCTATAGGATTTTATCATTCAATTGACTTATGCTATAAGATTATAAAAGGTAATTTGATGCAAGAAATTAAAAAAAATTTAGATCATTTAAATGAGAGAGAAAAAGAGAATTAATCATACAAAAAAAGATATTTCGAAAAATTTAAGTACTAAAATAGGTCTATCAAATTCATATTCCTTATTGATTACAGACAGTTTAATTCAAGTTCTCAAGGAATTAATATGCACTGAAAATTTAAATATAAAAAACTTTGGAACTTTTAAAGTATTATTTAAAAAAGAAAGATTAGGAAGAAATCCAAAAGATAATACAAATTACGTTATTTCTGCTAGAAAAGCCCTAAGTTTTATTGCTTCCAAAAGCATAAATGAAAGAATAAATAATTAGTATGCAAAAATTTTTAAAAATATCAGAAGTTTCCAAATTACTAAATCTTATTGACCCCAAAAGTAAAAAACCAGCTAATCATACTATTAGATTTTGGGAAAAAAAGTTTAATAAAATAAAACCAGTGTTTATTAATAAAAGAAGATACTATACTGAAAATCAAATTCATATTTTTCGTTTAATAAAGTTTTTATTAAAAGACAAAGGTATGACGATAAAAGGTGTAAAAAACGTACTTAAAAATAACATAAATAGTCTTGACGATTATGATTTGAATAGTTTAAAAGCTGACTATCAAAAGAAAAATATAGAATTAAAAAGTAAAAAAATTTTAGATAAAATCAAGATCTTAAAAAATTATGGCAAAAAAAACACACATTAAAGTTCGGCTAGTTCCTGAAAGTAATCCTGATAGTAAAATAATTTATTATGCCAAAAAACCAACTAAAGGGGAAAAAGCTAAAAATAAACTTAAGTTAAAAAAGTATAATCCTAATACCAGAAAACACGAATTTTTTGTGGAAAAAAAACTTCCTCCACATAGCAAATAATTATTTTTTTTTAAAGTTTCTAAACTCATATGCTATATAAGCATTAATCATATTTGACCAAATTTTTTTCGTTATTTTTGGATCTATTTTTTTTTCTTTAGATTTTATAAGGATATTTTTAAGAATAATTGAAATTCTTTTCCTATCAATGATATCTTTTTTGTATTTTTTACTTTTCAAAACTTGATCGACTAATTTAGTTCTTTTTTTTATTAAAACTAAAAATGCATCGTCTAGTTTATCCAGCTTTTTTCTTATTTTTAATATATTTTTGTTAACCATAGCGACATTAAGATAATATTCTTTTTTAAAAAGAAATATATATTAAATTTCATGAATTCAAACACGGAAAAAATAGATATATTATTTTATTATTGGTTAGTAATAAGCTTTCTTATTGTTTGTACAATAATAATAGTTGGTGGTCTAACACGTTTGACTGATTCAGGCCTTTCAATCACTGAATGGGAACTTTTTACAGGAGTTCTACCGCCAATGAGTAATTCAACTTGGAATAATTACTTTAACTTATATAAAGAAATTCCTCAGTATAAATTAATAAATCCAAATATGACTCTAGGAGACTTTAAAGTTATTTTTTATTGGGAGTACGCACATAGATTTTTAGCAAGATTTTTAGGGTTATTTTTTATTTTACCGTTGATTTATTTTTATTTTATAAAGAAAATTAATAAAAATTATTTAAACATTTGTTTTTTGATTTCAATTTTGATTTTATTACAAGGATTAGTAGGGTGGTATATGGTTAAAAGTGGTTTAATAGATAAAGTCTCTGTTAGTCACTATAGGTTATCGCTACATTTATCAATTGCCTTTATAATTTCTTCAATGATTTTTTGGGTTATCTTAAATTTTAAAGAAAAAAAAATAAAGAATTTTTTTACTATTGAAAAAAAATCTTTCATTTTTAATTTTTTGATAATACTAGTTTTTTTTCAGATTATTTTTGGTGCATTTGTATCTGGATTAGATGCTGGTCAAATCTATCAAACATGGCCTTTAATGAATGAAGCTTATTTTCCAGACGATGTAAATTTAAATAGAATTGATTATCTTTTGAATTTTAATGATCAAAGTTTAATTCAATTTTACCATAGAAATATTGCGTACCTAATAATTATTTATATTTCATTTTTAGGTATATACATCTATAAAAATAAAATAAATTATTTATTTAGACATTACTATATTGTTTTAACTTTTATATTTTTTCAAATTTTTTTAGGAATACTTACTTTATTAAGTGGGTTAAATATTTATTTAGCATCTGCGCATCAAATTGGTAGTTTGATATTGGTATTAAGTGTTATTAATCTACATTACCGTCAAATAAATTAAATTGACTTTAGCAAATATTATTAGTAATTATCGCCATAAATCATGACACCATTTATAAAAAAAAAGGACATTAAAAATAACTGGTATTTAATTAATGCTGCTAATGTAGCTGTTGGAAGACTAGCTGCATACATCTCAAAAATATTAAGAGGTAAAAATAAACCTACTTTTAATCCTCACATTGATAATGGAGATTTCGTTGTAGTTACTAATATAGAAAAGATAAAATTTACTGGAAAAAAACTTAAAGAAAAAAAATATTTCAGACACACTGGTCATCCAGGTGGAATTAAAGAAATCACACCTTTAAGATTAAAAGAAAAAAACAAAAGTCATGAAATCCTAAAATTGGCAGTTAAAAGAATGTTGCCAGGAGGTCCGCTAGCTAAAAAACAATTATCTAAATTAAAGATTTATTCTGGTGAAAAACATCCTCACGAGATACAAAAACCAAAAATTATTCAGTTTGAAAAACTTAATAAAAAAAATCTAATTATTAATTAATGGAAAATTTAAATAATAATTCTACCTCTCCAAAAAAAATCAAAATTGATTTTAAAGAAAGTAAATACGCAACAGGAAGAAGAAAGAGATCAATAGCTAAAGTGTGGGTTAAAAAAGGTTCTGGAAATATTTACGTTAATGGAATTAAAATGAATGACTATTTTAAAAGACCTGTTCATCAAATAATTGTCACAAGACCATTGGAAATTTCAAACGTAAGAACAGCATATGATGTAAAGTGTTCAGTGAAGGGTGGTGGGTTATCTGGCCAAGCTGGAGCTATAATTCTTGGAATTTCGAAAGCTTTAATAATTCAAGATGAATCACTCAAAAAAAATCTTAAAAAAGATAAATTAACAACCCGTGATTCTCGAGTTGTTGAGAGAAAGAAATATGGCCATAGAAAAGCCAGAAGAAGTTTCCAATTCTCTAAGAGATAATCATTTAAATTTAATAATTTAATCTACAGTGTTATAAGTACTAATGTTAAAAAAAAAATTAAATATAGCTATTATAGGTGCCACTGGTTACACGGGTTTAGATTTAGTTTTTTTTCTATCTAGACACCCAAGAGCTAAAATTTGCTATTTATGTGCTACAAAAAAGATAGGAAAAAATATCAATTTTTTTGATAAAAGAATTAAAAAAAGATTACCTAAAATTTCATCTATCAATAATATTAATTGGTCCATACTAGATGTAGTATTTTTATCACTTCCAAATGGAGAAGCACAAAAAATAGTTAAAAAAAAATATTTTATATATAAGAAGATAACATTTATTGACCTCTCTGCAGATTTTAGAATAACTAATTTAAAGATACATAATCAAACCTACAATATTAAACACAAAGCTAGAAATTTAATTGATAAATCAATTTATTCATTGACAGAAATAGTTAAAACAAAAATTCTATCTAAGAGAATTATAGCTAACCCAGGTTGTTACCCAACATCTGTACAGATACCCTTAATTCCTCTAATTAAAAAAAATTTGATTTTTAATAAAAATATTATAATTGATGCTAAGTCAGGGTATTCTGGAGCTGGAAAAAACTTAGAAAAAAAGTTCAAACATAAAAACCTATATTTCTCTACATACGCATATAGCATTAAAAAACATAGACATGTAGCTGAAATAGAACAAGAGCTTTTAAAATATACTAAAAAAAAAGTGAGCTTTACTTTTATCCCTCACTTGTTGCCGACATTTAGAGGAATTTTAAGTACGATATATGTTAATTTAAAAAAAACGTCTTCTATCAATAAAGTTAGAAATGAACTAATTAAATATTACAATAAAGATAAATTTATTAAGATACTAAAATTAAACTCTGAACTTGGTTCAGGAAATGTACTAGATACTAATAATTGTGAAATATCGATATGTAATACTAGTGATAAAAAAAGAATAGTTATTCTTTGTGCTATAGATAATTTAGTCAAAGGAGCCTCTGGTCAAGCTATACAAAATATGAATTTAATTTATGGCTTTTCTCAAACACTTGGACTTAAATGAAAAATTTTCTGCTTATAGTAGCAATCTTTTTGCTAGTAAGTTGTAGTAAAACAAAAACAGTATTAATTTGTGGAGATCACGTATGCATCAATAAAAAGGAGGCAGAACAATATTTTGAGGATAATTTATCTTTAGAGGTAAAAATAATTGATAAAAAAGAAAAAAACAAAATTGATTTAGTTGAATTAAATTTAAAATCTAATGAAAACAATGTAAAAAAAGTCAGTATAACAGAAAAAAAAGAAACTAATAAAAGTATTAAAATTTTGAGCAATGATGAAATAAAACAAAAAAAGGCAGAATTAAAAAAAAGAGAAAAGATTAGTAATTTTGAATATTCAAAAAAGAAAAAAGAAAAAATAATTAAAAAAAAAATAGCTAATAATAAAGAGATTAAATCAATTGAAGTAAAAAAAACAAAACATAAATCTGAAAAACAAATTGTGGATATATGTACTATACTAGAAAAATGTAATATAGAGGAAATATCAAAATATTTGATAGAAATAGGAAAAAAAAAGGGCTTTCCCGATATTACTTTAAGAGAATAAAAGTATGATTAAAAAAAGACAAATGAATATTGCAATAATAGGTTTAGGCAATATTGGAAGCTATCTATATAAATATTTACTATCAAATCAGAAAATTCTTTCAAAAAAAAACAATTGTTTTCCCAACATTATTTTTGTTTCAGCTAAAAATAGAAATAGGAAAAGAAATATTAATATCAATAAAAAGAAATGGCTTAATAATTATTTAGAAGCTACTAAATCTAAGCATGTTGATATAATAGTTGAATTGATAGGTGGGGCAGAAGGGCCGGCAAAAAAATTAGTATTTAATGCTTTAAAAAATAAAAAACATGTTGTAACTGCTAATAAAGCTTTAATAGCAAAATATGGTGATCAATTATCGAAAATTGCAGAGAAAAATAATGTCAATTTAGAATTCGAAGCAGCTGTTTGTGGTGGTGTACCAATAATAAGATCTTTAAAAGAAGGTTTAATTGCTAATAAGATTAATAGAGTTTATGGCATATTTAATGGTACTTCCAATTATATTTTATCGACTATGGATAAAGAAAATAAAAATTTAAAAGACGTTTTATTAGATGCAAAAAAATTCGGTTACGCTGAGTCTAATCCCTCATCTGATTTAAATGGTGATGACGTAGCTTCAAAACTAAAAATACTATCTAGTTTATGTTTTAATTCATTTATAGATAATAATATTCATGTAGAAGGAATAAATTTTATTGATAAATTTGATATAGATAATGCAAATAAGCTAGGTTATAAGATCAAATTATTAGGTGTTTCAGAAATATTTAATAAAAAAATCCATCAACGTGTTCACCCGACATTAATAAAGAAAACCTCTTATATAGCAAGCATTGATGGAGTTTTAAACGCAGTGATCGTAGATGGTAAGCCTGTTGGTCAAAATGTTATTCAAGGCGAAGGAGCTGGTCCTGAAGCTACCACTTCTGCTTTAATCTCCGATATTTCCTCAATACTTAGAGGTAATATTAAGTTTCCATTTTCAATATCAAGCAAAGAAAGAAAAAAACTTAAATATAAAGATATATCTGAACAATTTTTTTCAGCATATCTAAGATTTGATGTTTTGGATAAACCAGGTGTATTATCTAATATAACAAGAATATGCTCAAAAAATAAAGTCTCAATAAAAAGACTTATTCAAAATCCTAGTAAATCTAAAAGAAACTCTTCAATTGTAATAATAACGCATAATTCAAAAGACAAGAATTTAAATAAAGTTATTAAACAAACAGAAAAAAAACCGTACGTAATCAAGAAACCAAAATTAATTAGAATTGGTACTAATTAATAATGCCTATTAATCCTGAATATTTAAAATTATTTGTAAATGCAACTGAAAGAGCTGCTTATGGCGCTTCAAAGTTTATTGGAAAAAATGATAAGATTGCAGCCGATCAAGCAGCTGTTGACCACATGAGAAAAGAATTTAATAAAATAAACATGGATGGTAAAATTGTTATTGGTGAAGGAGAAATGGATGAAGCCCCTATGTTGTTTATTGGTGAAAAGGTTGGGACAAAAGAGGGCCAAAAAATAGACATAGCAGTGGATCCGCTTGAAGGAACAAACTTTGTTGCAAAAAATTTGCCTAACTCATTTTCTGTATTGGCAGCAACAGAAGAAAATAAATTATTTTTTGCTCCAGATACTTATATGGAGAAAATTGCGATAGGCTCAAATTTACCGAAAAATTTAGTTGATCTAGATAATAGTGTTGAAAAAAATATCTCACTTTTAGCTAACGCCAAAAAAACGACCCCAGAAAAATTAACTGTATGTATATTAGACAGGCCTAGGCATAAAAAAATTATATCTTCTTTAAAAAAGATGAGTGTTAATTTAAAGTTAATTACTGATGGTGATGTTTCAGGAGTTATCTATGTAATAGATCCTAATTCACCAGTAGACATGTATATGGGCACTGGAGGCGGTCCTGAGGGTGTTTTAGCGGCTGCAGCTTTAAGTTGTTACGGGGGTCAAATGCAAACTAGGCTAGTATTAAATGCTGACGAAGCTTTGAGAGCTAAGAAAATGGGAATAACTGATTTAAAAAAGAAATATAATATTGAAGATATGGTAAAAGGAGATGTGATGTTTTGTGCAACAGCTATAACTGATGGAGATTTAGTTTTAGGTATAAAAGACAAAAATGATTTTTTCGAAGCCAGTACAATAGCTTTACATAAAGAGGGCAAAGTAAATACTATATATAAAAATAAATGTAAAAAATGAATTCAGTGTCTGTTACTGGAAAAAATTGGATTCTAAAAAAGTTTAATCAAGAAAAGATATTATTCTTAAAAGATAATTTTAACCTGGATGAAATCATTGCTAAATTACTCGTTTTAAGGAATATAGAGAGAGAAAATATAAGTAATTTTTTAAATCCTTCAATTAAAAATTTTTTACCAAATCCTAATTGTTTAATAGATATGGAAAAATCTTCTCTCAGAACACTGGAGGCAATTAAAAAAAAAGAAAAAATCGGTGTTTTTGGTGATTATGATGTTGATGGAGCTACTTCAGCCGCAATTTTAGGAAAATATTTCGATATATTGAATATAAATTATGAAATCTATATTCCTGATAGGAAAACCGAGGGTTATGGTCCCTCTATAAAGGGTTTTAAAGAGTTAATCGATAAAGGAGTAGGAATTATATTTACTGTTGACTGTGGAACTCTTTCGTTTGAGGCTATAGATTATGCAAAAAGTAAGAATATCGATGTTATTGTTTTAGATCATCATCAGTCAGAAATAAATTTACCAAACGCGTTTTCAGTTGTTAATCCAAATCGATTAGACGATAAATCAAATCTTCAATATTTATGTGCAGCAGGTGTTACTTTTATGTTTCTAGTTTCAACAAATAAACAACTTAGATCTGCTGATTGGTTTAAAAATAACTCTTTAGAGGAACCAAACTTGTTAAATTTTTTAGATCTTGTCTCTTTAGGTACAATATGTGACGTAGTTCCGTTAGTTGGTCTTAATCGTGCAATTGTTAAACAAGGACTAAAAATTTTAAAATTAAAAAAAAACCTTGGTATAAAAACTTTACTAGATGTTTGCAAAATCGATGCACATCCATCCATTTATCATTTAGGATATGTATTAGGGCCAAGAATTAATGCAGGAGGTAGAGTTGGCAAATGTTCTCATGGAGCTAATCTTTTAATTAATTCTGACCCAAAAGAAGTATTTAAATTGGCTACTGAGTTAGATTATTTTAATAATGAAAGAAGAATGTTAGAAAACGATCTTTTAGACAAAATTTTAAAGATGAATGAGATTCAATCAAGTGATCCGATTATAATTTTAGCAGGTAAAAATTGGCACGAAGGTATTATAGGCATAGTTGCCGCTAGATTGAAAGATAAATTTAATAAACCTACTATTATTATTTCCTTAGATGAAAAAATAGGAAAAGCATCCGCAAGATCAATTGCTGGTTTTGATATTGGATCTGCAATTATTGCTGCTGTTCAAAAAAAAATTTTAATTAAAGGTGGTGGACACAAAATGGCAGGTGGTTTTTCTATAGAGACTTCAAAAATTGAAAATTTTAAAGAGTTCATATTGAAAAGATACAATAATAACCGCAATAGTTTAAGTGAGCAAAAACCTTTATATTTAGATAGCAAAATTGCTCCATCTGCAATTAATTTAGAATTCTATAACAAAATAAATGCTCTATCACCATTTGGATCAGGTAATCCAGAACCGAAATTTGTTATAGAAGATTTAAAGTCAGTTAATAGCAAGGTGGTAGGAGAAAAACATATTAAATCTGTATTAATTGGACCCGAGGGATCTAGTGTTAAAACTATAGCCTTTAATGCTACAAATAGTGAGGTTGGCGTATATTTGCTTAAGAATAAAAACAAAAAATTTAATATAGCGGGCAAATTGTCTCTAAATGAATGGAGAGGGCAAAAAAATGTAGAGTTTATTATTGATGATATTTCTGTTAATAAGATCAAAAAATATATGGTCCCATCGTCTATCGGTTAGGACAGTTGGTTTTCATCCAACAAAGAGGGGTTCGATTCCCCTTGGGACCGCCAAAAAAACATAACCAACTACAGTTTTCCTCACTAAACTTATCTAATTTTACATCAAATAAATAAACAAAGTAAATAGTACTGTGTCCGCACTGTGTCCGTCTTGAGTCTAGTTACGAGTATTAGTAGAATAGTTTAATGAAAAAACTTTTTACAATAGTAATTTTGTTTTTGTTTTATAATCAAACATTACTAGGTTCAGAAATCCTAGATTCAAGTGATAAACATATTAATTTAGCATTAGCAAAAGGCACTAAAAAGAAAATCGCTCTATCTCGAGACAGAGTATATTACGCTAAGGATTATTGTAGAAAGTATAAAAAAAATACTTACGCATTTAAAGTTGATAATAATAAGTTTGATTACGACAGACTCGGTTTTGGAAAATTTAAAGTAAGATTCATATGTGCCAAAAATAAAGAAGAGGCTGTAGAAAATATGAAATGGGCCATCACAAATTTAAATTACGATACAGTTTACACAGTGTCATTGGGAGGAAGATCGCCAAGCTTAAATCATATAGACTCTGCTTTTGAAGATAAAAATAAACCAAAAACAGTAGCCAAGAAACCTGAAAATGATAATCCAGAATTATTAGATAAAGCCATGAATAAACCCTGCGGTCAAAAAGATCCAAGTACACCATGTAACGCAGTTGTAATTAATATTGAATCAAAAAAACTGTTTGAGTCCCAATATGATAAAAATATTAAAGTAGCCGCACATCGCGCAATGGGTAAATGTCTTAAGACAAACGGGATGGGATCTAACAACTGCGTATTCTGGATTTTAGGAGGTCAAAGAGTTGGTCACTTAAGTGCTAAAACTATTAATATGGATCCAAGTAAAATAAATGACGGCGA
>MDTB01183752.1_pt1 | contig 28559 bp, 17 predicted proteins | sample 811161 | NCBI WGS metagenome assembly MDTB01 (sample SAMN05326650, study PRJNA326480) | marine metagenome | isolation source: seawater | place: Mediterranean Sea | collected 2009
TCAGACGGATACAATTTCTCAAGAAGTCAATACTTAATGAATTATAACAACTTTTCAAAAGCTGTTAATCAAACCTACAGAACCTACGTGAAATTCACCCAAAGGTTAAATAGTTCTAGTGAATATAAAGATAAAAAAGAAGAAAAACCTTTAATAACTGATGCTTTCTATACCATTCGATTAGATTACCAACACCAGTTAGAAAGGGATTTTAACGAACGTCATGGAGAAAATTTATTTCAATATGGTCACGTTGGAAAATTTACCACATACAGCAGACCAGATTACAGATTTATTAGAGATGCAACAACATTTATTGATCAAAATGGTGATACAGTCGTAAGACAAGGTTTTTATGAAAGACAGCGAGATGATGTGGATACACTTATTACCTATCAAGCAAGCGATTACAACCCATTAAGAGCCAATTACAATAAATACCTTTTTGATAATTCCTCATTATTTGGTTTTGATTTTCAAAATATCTCACAAATACAACAATTTCAAGGTATCTTGAATGGCAGAGATGTACCTATTACATATTCTCTTTGGTTTAATCCAGGAAGTGGTAATAACTCCTACTCAAGATTGAATTTTGAACGATTTTCTGCTTATGCAATAGGTGAAGCTAGTTTGAATTTCAAAAACCGCCATGATATTCAATTCGGACTTTATTATGAGCAGAGTTTCACCAGCAGATGGGCTGTAGGTGCTTCAGGACTATGGGTATTAATGGATCAGTTGGCAAATCAACATTTAGAAAATCTAGAAAAAACAGAATCTAATGGAATCGTTTATGGTGGAATTCACAGCTATGACCAAAACGGTATTTTTAAAGATACCATAGATTATGCTAGACGAATAGATAAAGGTAAACAGAAGGTATTTGACCAAAGATTGCGAAATTTCTTGATCAACAGCAATGCCAAAGATGTTTATGGACGTCCTATAACCGAAAGTAGCGACATTGATATCAACTCCTTGGACCCATCCACTTTTTCTATAGACATGTTCAGTGCTGATGAACTTTGGAATCAAGGACAGTCCTACATAAGCTATTATGGTTATGACTATAAAGGTAACAAAACATATAAAAAATTTAGTATAGAAGATTTCCTAAATGATTCTTTAATGCGGCCTCAAGGTGCTTTCGCCCCTATTTACTCAGCAGCCTGGATTCAAGACAAGTTTGCTTTTAAAGACCTTATTCTAAGAGTTGGTGTTCGAGTAGAGCGTTATGATGCCAATCAACCCGTTTTAAATGACCCATTCGGTTTATACCCCATGCAAACTGCATCCGAAATATCAAGAATTAAGGGTATCGCAGTTAATCACCCTGACAACATCGGGGGAGATTATGTTGTTTATGGCGACAATACCAAAAACCAAACACGAATTTTAGGTTACAGAAAAGACAACCAGTGGTACGACGCCAATGGATTAGAAATAGACAACCCTGAACTAATTGCCAAAGAGACAGCCAGTGGACAAATGGAGCCCTTTTTGGTAGATCCAGAAAATGATGACGTTATTCCTCAATCATTCAAAGACTACGAACCTGCAATCAATGTTCTCCCAAGAATTTGGTTCTCCTTTCCAATCAATAAAGAAGCACAGTTTTTCGCCAATTATGATGTTCTTGCACAAAGACCGAACAACGTTTTCGTCCCAACTAGCACCTTCTTCTTTTTAGAACAATTACAAGGTGGGACAATTAACAACGCAGCCATTTTGCCAAGAGTTAGAACAAATTTCGAGCTAGGTTTTAAGCAACAACTCTCGGATAATTCAGCTTTAAGTCTTATCGCTGCTTATGCAGAAACCAAAAATGATTTTGGTTTGATAAGATTGTATGGCGCATATCCAATTGAATATAACCATACAGCAAATATTGATTTTTCAACAACAAAACAATTCAGGTTAGAATACGAACTTCGGGCAGATGAAGATTCCCGGACATCTATGCAAGCAAACTACACCCTTCTTTTTGCCGATGGTACTGGGTCGAATATCAACTCACAAGCAGCATTGATCGCGGCAAACCAGCCTAATTTAAGAAGCCTGTATCCACTTGATGTGGATTTTAGACACAACGTTACAGCGACTATTGATTACCGATTCAAAAATGGAAAATCTTACACAGGCCCAATTGTGGGTAAAAAAGGGAAGCCAATATTTGAAAATTTTGGTGGATCATTCATCGTTAGGGCTAGATCAGGTGGCCCTTATACACGCAATGCACAGGTAACAGGTGAAGCATTAGAAGGAGTTGCCCAAAGATCACAAATACTTGGTAATCCATTTGGATCAAGGCTGCCTTGGCAATTTACTGCTGATATGAACCTATCAAAAACATTCCGAATTGAGAAAGGCAATACTAAAGACAAGTTTCACAACCCATTTGTGAACCTAACTGCCTATCTATGGGTACAAAATTTGTTCAATCAAAAGATAATCAATAGCGTTTACAGATTTACAGGTCTTCCAGAAGATGATGGATTTCTTAATTCTGAACAAGGGCAACAATTTTTACAACAACAAATAGACCAAAGACAACAAACAGCCTTGGTTGATTTATATAATGCCAAAGTTCAAAACCCATTCAACTACTTGACGCCAAGACAAATAAGACTAGGAATTAGATTAAACTTTTAAGAACATGAAATATTCAATAAGCCTCATTGCCTTATTACTTACCGTTTCCATTTCTGCTAAAGAAAATATTTGGGACGGCCTAAAAGTGGTTAAGCCAAGAACACATAAAGATCACCAATTAATGAAATTTGCTTTTGACTGCGAACCGGCATCCCAACAAGCAGATTTAGATATTAATAATGTTAGAACAAGAATTTTAAATGGTGGTGATATGTGGTGGGATTTGTCCAATGCTCGATATGAAATACCTAAGGTTGAAGACCTAAATGATGTAAGAAAAAATTCCATGTTTGCTGGAGCCATTTGGGTAGGTGGACAAGACGCAGGTAACAACTTGAGGTTGGCTGCGATGACCTACAGACAGTCAGGTTCAGACTTTTGGCCAGGCCCTTTAGATACCTTTACGGCAAATACAGAAGCCGGTAGATGTGATGATTGGGACAATATTTACAAAGTTGATGGTCAAGACATCATCGACCACTACGATGATTTTAAAGAAGGGATTTTGGCTGCTGCAAAGAATTCAATCGCTGAGTGGCCAGCAGAAGGAAAAAACATCAATGAGCCTCAATACATCGCACCATTTTTTGATTATGACAAAAATGGTTTTTATGATCCTCTTTCTGGAGATTATCCAATCCTTCAAAATGAATGTAGGGGTATCGCTATCGAAGATGGAAAAAATCAACCCGAAGATCAACCTGATCAGATGTTGTTCTTCGTCTATAATGATAAAGGCAACATTCACTCAGAAAGTCAGGCAGAGCCTATTGGTTTGGAACTTCAAACAACAGCTTTTGCATATCAAACAAATGATGAAATCAATAATATGACCTTTTACAAAACCCGAATCATAAACAGGGGTTTTGCCGAGCTTTATAATACATATTTCGGACAATGGGTAGATCCCGACTTGGGCAATTACAACGACGATTATGTTGGTTGTGACGTAGGTTTGAGTTTGGGCATTTGCTACAATGGAGACGATGACGACGAAGGAATTCGAGGCTATGGTCTGAATCCACCCTCAGTAGGTGTTGATTTTTTTGAAGGACCAAAAATTGATACAATTATTGATGGGGTAAAAACAACGGCAGAACTGGGCTTATCCTATTTCTGTTATTATAACAATGATTTCAACCAGATCAATGGCAATCCTCAATTGCCAGTACATTATTACTATTACCTGAGTGGTAGATGGAAGAACGGAGACTATTGGACTAGAGGTGGAAATGGCGTTGGAGGAACTGAAAGAACCAAATATATGTTCCCCGGGAATTCTGATCCAAGTTTTAGTGATGTATGGGACGAGAGAAGTGCAGGAAACGCACCTGGAGACAGAAGATTCTTACAATCTTCAGGACCATTTACTCTAAAACCAGGTGCAGTAAATAACATCACTGTAGGCGTGGTTTGGGCTAGAGCAAGTACAGGTGGCGCGATCGGATCTCTAGGTCTTCTTAAAGAATCAAGCAGGAAAGCACAAGTTTTGTTTAACAATTGTTTTGATATATTAAATGGACCTGATGCACCAAAAGTTGATTTACAAGAACTCGACCAATCACTTGTTTTTAACTTTTACGACTACAACAATGATCGGGTAGAAAAATATGAAGAGGTGTTTGTTGACGACAATAACAACGAAAGAAAGTACACTTTCCAAGGTTATAGAATTTATCAACTTGCAAGCTCATCCGTTAGTAAGAGTGATTTGGATGACCCGTCGAAAGCAGCCGAAATAGCGCAGGTAGATTTAAATGACAATGTTGTTCGACTCGTGAATCAAAAATTTGATGAAGACTTAAGCCAAGATTTACCCGTTCTAAAAGTGGAAGGCGAAGACGGTGGACTAAAACACAGTTTCATCATCACTGATGATGCCTTTGCGACTGGTTCTAATAAATCACTGGTAAACAATAAAAAATACTACTACACAGTGGTAAGTTATGGCGCCCTCCCTGGATACAGCAAGCAAGAATACATACAAGGAAGGAAAAGTACCGATATTACTGCGATACCACACAAAACCGAGTCTGAAAACTTTGGAACAAAAATAAATGGCCAGTATGGAACGGGACCAAGTATCACCCGTATTGATGGACAAGGAAATGGAGGTAATAATTTGGAACTTACACAAGAAACAATAAATCAAATATTGACCAGTTCAGACAATAAAATTGACAATCCAAGCTACCAACCTGGTCTTGGCCCAGTGAAAATTACTGTTATTGACCCTTTAAAAGTACCCAAAGGGGATTTTGAATTATCATTTATTGAGAGCCCGATTAATGCCAATAATTTTGTAAGGAATAGAGATGGATTGATTGATAGCAACACCTCATGGATACTGGTAAAATTCAATGAAAACGGATTAAACGATACAGTATATTCAGACACAAGCATCAATTATATAAATGACCAAACTATTTTGGCTTCTACAACTTTAAATCCAGCGTTAGACTGGGGGTTAGCGGTTACAATCAGTCAAGTAAACAATCCTGGCGCTAATTCTGATGACAAGACCAATGGCTATATTGACAATGGAGATTTGGTTGTTGAGTGGGAAGACCAATCCAACCAATGGTTAACAGCAATTGAAGATAGAGACAATTCTGTTTGGTTTGATTGGATTCGTTCAGGAACAAATGGTAGAAACAATCAGTTTAATGATATGTCTGTTCATGACTACGGAATAGGTACAAATTCATTTGATCAATTTCAACGTTTTGAAAAAATATGGCCAGGACAATCTGGTGGTGGTAGAATTGCACCATATGCCTTGGTATCAAGAAATACGCGCATGCAACAACCTGAAAGACCAAACAACCTTATTCATGGTATTGCTTATGAAGGCATATCCCCTTCTGGTCAAAATAACACCACACAGCTAGGCAATATTGCTAGCGTTGATTTAGTAATAACACCAGATCGAAATCTTTGGACAAGAGTACCTGTGGTAGAAATGGGAGAAGAATCCACATTTAATCAAGGAGGTAGACAAAAATTTGACTTAAGAGATCATATATCTATAGATAAATTTGGCAACGAAAATTCTGAAGATGGTATAGGATTGTCTTGGTTCCCAGGTTATGCGATAAACATAGAAACAGGAGAACGATTAAATATTGTCATTTCTGAAGATTCAAGACAAAAACAAAACAATGGCCAGGACTTGAAATGGAACCCAACATCAGAAAGAGGCTCCATTGGATCCAACTATCCAGCTTTTGGTGGAAGACATTATATTTACATTCTAGGAAGTTATGAAGGATTGCCTGCAGCAGCTTATCCACAGCAACCTATCTGTCAAGGTCCAAACTGCGCATCTAGTGCAAAAACCTTAAGAGATATCTTAACCCAGGGAACCCAAGCTACTTCACCAAACACAAGAGACGTAGAATTTAGAAAGGTTTTCTTTCAATGTATGTGGGCTATTCCTACATTTTTGAATTCAGGTTATGAGATGGAAGGTCCCTATGGGATGACGCCACCAAGCAAAGTGAAATTACGCATCAGAGCGAGTAAAATGTACAAATTTGACCCCAATGATTTGGACAATGAAAATGATGATAACCCAAAATTCACATTTAACACGGAAGACATTTTTACAGATTTCGACAAAGATGCAGGTAAAGCTTCTATTGAAAAGATACAGATTGTACCAAATCCTTATTACGCCACATCAGGTATTTATGAATCAAGTCCCGTTTCAAACAAAGTTAAATTCACCAATTTGCCGCCAAAGTGCACCATCTCGATTTTTACATTAGATGGAGCGCTTGTGAATAGATTTAAAAAAGAAGACGAGGGAACCATACTTGAATGGAATTTGAAAAATAGTGCAAGAGTACCCATAGCAAGTGGACTTTACCTAATCCATGTAGACGCGGGAGATTTGGGTGAGAAAGTTCTTAAGTGGATGGGAATAATGCGACAATTAGATCTAGATTCATTTTAATATAAACAGAAGATTAGCTAATGGAAAGAAAAATAATATTTATACTATTCTGCCTAATTATTGCTGCGCGTTCAAATGCAGGTAATGAGGATAGAATTGGACAAGCTGGAGCCACCCAATTAAGCATGAATTCTTGGGCCCAATCAGCAGGTTTAGGTTATGGCTATATTCCAATGGTAAGAGGCCTTGAATCAATGTTTTTGAATGTTGGAGGTCTTGCCTTTACAGAACAAACAGAAATTGGGTTTTCAAGATCAAACTGGTTGAAAGGAACTGATATCAATATAAATACCTTCGGCATAGCACAACGAGTTGGTGCGGAAGGGGTTTTGGGTATTTCGGTTATGTCTATGGATATTGGAGAAATTGAAATTACAACCACATCAAACCCAGATGGTGGAATCGGCACATTTAAGCCAACTTTTAACAATTTAGCACTTGCATATTCTCAAAGGTTTACCTCCTCTATCTCAGGTGGTGTGTTGCTTAGAGGATTCTCTGAAGGATTACCAAATGCCAAGGCACAAGGAATTGCACTAGATGCTGGGATTAGCTATGTAACTACAGCCAATAAAGATGATAAAGTCAAAAAAGATGATATCAAATTTGGCATTAGTTTAAAAAATGTTGGACCAGACTCTAAGTATACAGGAGATGCGTTCTCAGCAAGAACCACAAATGACGAGGTGACCTCAGAAGAAAAATTCACCTACAACATTAGGACTGCATTATTCAACCTACCAACCATATTTAATGTTGGTGCCTCCTACGACTTACGACTTGATGCCAGTAATGAAACCTATTTTCACAGACTAACTCCAACCGTAAACTTCACTTATCACGCTTTTAAAAAAAATCAGCTCAGTCTTGGTTTAGAATACGGATACAAAAACTTAATAATGGTTAGAGGTGGTTTTGCTTATGAGGAAGGAATATTTGAATATGAGACTCGTAAAAATGTATACACCGGTGCTATGGGAGGTATAACCTTACAGGCACCAATTTCTAAAGGCAATAAGTCAAAGTTTGCAATAGATTATTCATATCGAAGTTCTTCACCATTTTCGGGAACCCACAATTTGGGCATCAGGATCATTGTTGGTGAATAGGCGCATTTAGTTACTTTTGTAACGGGTTGTTCTGCAAAGAGCAACTTTTTTTTTCTACAATATTCAAGAGTTATGACCAAAATAAATTATATGACTAAGCAAGGTTTTGAAGACCTCAAAAAAGAGATTGAGCATTTAAAGACCAAAGAAAGACCCAGTATATCAAAGCAAATAGCTGAGGCGCGCGACAAGGGTGATCTTTCTGAAAATGCTGAGTATGACGCAGCAAAAGAAGCCCAAGGTCTTTTGGAGGCCAAAATAGCCAAGTTAGAAACCATACTTGCTAGTTCAAGAATTATGGATACAAGCAAAGTTGATTCAAGTAAAGTAAATATACTCAGCACTGTAAAATGTATGAATCTGAAAATAAAAAAAGAAGTCTCATTTACGATTGTTTCTGAAAAAGAAGCCAATATAAAACAGAATAAAATATCCTCAAGCTCGCCAATTGGCAAGTCACTTCTAGGAAAAAAAGTTGGTCACAAAGTTGAAGTAAGAGTTCCTGCGGGCATCATAAACTTTGAAATTCTAGAGATATCCTTGTGATGGATTCCATTTTTAGCAAAATTATTGCAGGAGATATACCCGCTTATAAAATTGCAGAAAATGACAATTGTATTGCGTTTTTAGACATTTTCCCAATTAAAAAAGGTCATACTTTGGTTGTACCCAAAAAAGAAGTTGACAAATTAATTGATCTAGATGAGGCCAATTACACCGAATTGATGCGCTTCACAAGGAAAGTTGCAAAAGCACTTGAAGACACCATACCTTGTTTACGTGTAGGAATGGCAGTTGTGGGCCTTGAAGTGCCTCACGCACACATTCACTTAATACCACTCCACCATGCAGATGACATCAACTTCTCCAAGCCTAAACTCAGGTTTAGCGAGGAAGAATTCCAACAAATCAGCTCATTGATAAAAGAAAATTTCAAAAACTATTAACCGTTTCAAATTTCCAAATTTCTTGAATTTCTAATAAAGGTAAGCGGTAAGGTTTGTATATAGAATTTGTTGAAACCAATTGCAAGCTTCCCTCCTCCTCTATTTTTTTATAAATTATCTTAAAGACAATTCCTTCATTTTTGGTTACCAAAATATACTTTTCACCGTCATATATATCTGCCCAATTTTGAACATAACTTGCAGTAATCCATGAGCCCTCTTCTATAGGCAGCATGCTATCTCCTGCAACTTGAAAACATCTATAACTTTTGTTTTGAGAAAGAAATGGAAGACGAAACTTTGGTAGAGCTTGTATGAAATCTGGATCAGAGAAACCATTGGTGTAACCCGCATGCGCTTTTTTTGCCACCATCTCAATATTTTCTTTACCATCATCATCGCTTGTTAGCATAATCATCCTCAATTTTTTTCCAGTGATATCAACGTCCAAACCACGAAACATTTGACTCAACTGAAAATCACCCATTGCAGTTAAATCATACCGTAAAAGTGCATCCACAGAGACATTAAAATGATCAGCAATCTTAAGTAAAACTTGTAAAGTTGGCTGAGTTGATCTCTCATAGCTATTCAATGAAGGTCTTCCAATACCCAAAATATCCGATAATTGCTGTTGAGAAATTCGCTTCTTCTTCCGAAGAAATTTTAAATTTTCGTGAAATCGCATACAGTATCAAAGATACATATTACAACAAAAAGTAGATATTTAATTTATCAAAAATTACAAGTGAATATCTTTACCTTTGAAATATGATTGTTAGAAGCAAAGCCCCTTTGCGCTTGGGTTTGGCTGGAGGAGGTACTGACGTAAGCCCCTATTCAGATTTATATGGAGGCTGTATTCTTAACGCAACAATCAATTTATATGCAAGAGCAAGTATTACAGAAAATGAAAAAGAAATTGTAATTCAAGCTTCAGATATTGGTTTGAAAGAAACCTACCCAATACAAAAGAACTTACCCATCAACAAAAAACTCGACTTGGCAAAAGGTGTGTACAACCGGTTGGTTAATGAGTTTGATTTACAACCAAGAGGATTTCATATTAATACCTTTGTTGAAGCTCCTCCAGGATCTGGCTTAGGCTCATCGTCCACATTGGTGGTTGCAATTTTAGGCGCTTTTGTCGAGTGGCTAAAGTTGCCTCTTGGTGAGTATGATATTGCACGTTTGGCTTACTCAATTGAGAGAGAAGATTTGGCTTTGGCTGGAGGCAAACAAGACCAGTATGCCGCCACCTTCGGAGGGTTTAATTTTATGGAATTTTACAAAGACGAAAAAGTTATTGTAAACCCTTTAAGAATAAAGCAAAGATACCGCAATGAACTTCAGCACAATCTCCTATTATTATACACTGGTACAAGTAGAGAAAGTGCCAATATCATACATACACAATCCAGCAACGTACAAAAAAGCAAGCACGATGCCATAGAGGCAACACATCAAATCAAAAAGTCTTCTTTACTAATGAAAGAAGCTATACTAACAGGAAAAATAGATAAAATAGGGAATATTCTCCACCAAAGCTGGCAATACAAAAAACAAATGGCCATTGGCATCACAAACTCGCATATCGATCAATTATATCAAACAGCCATTAAACATGGCGCTAATGGAGGAAAAATATCTGGTGCTGGTGGTGGTGGATATATGTTTTTTTATTGTCCAAAAAACACAAAATATCGGGTTAAAGAAGCTTTTGATAAAATGGGCATTCAAACTTTCCCTTTCGAATTCACCGTTGACGGATTATATAGTTATACAATCTAATGGAGGCAATTATTTTAGCAGGTGGTTTTGGAACTCGATTACAATCAGTAGTTAATGACGTCCCAAAACCCATGGCACCAATTGGCAAAAAGCCTTTTCTCGAATATCTTATGGCATACCTCGCAAGTCATGACATAAAACATTTTATATTGTCCGTTGGCTATTTACATGAAAAAATAATTTCTCATTTTGGTGATTTCTATCAAAATATTCCCATAACCTACATCATTGAAAAAGAAGCACTAGGAACTGGTGGCGCCATAAAACTAGCACTTGCGAATACACAAAACGATACCAGTTTAGTTTACAATGGAGATACATTTTTCAGGCTAAGCCCCAAAGACCTATTCCATTTTCATCAAGAGTCCAATGCAGATGTTTCAGTAGCTTTAAAAAAAATGGACAGACCCCATAGATATGGCACCATAAACATGCTGGGCAATAAAGTGGTAAACTTCTTTGAAAAAAGAATAGACCTGAAGGATGGCCTCATAAATTGTGGCGTATATTGTATAAATAAGAATATTTTTTATTCATCCACATTGAAAAATAAATTTTCATTTGAAAAAGACTTTTTAGAAAAACAATTAAGCAAAAAAAATATATGTGGATTTACACACAACGAATACTTTATAGACATCGGCATCCCAAAAGATTATGAAAAAGCCCAATCAGAACTTTCTCAACACACAACTTAACAAAAATTGGACACTATTCCTCGATAGAGATGGTGTGATAAATGAGCGCCTAATTGGAGATTATGTGAAATCTGTGGAGGAGTTTACTTTTTGTAAAGGTGCTGTTGAGGCCATAGCAACTTTCACCAAAATTTTTGGCAAAATAATTGTGATAACCAATCAACAGGGAATTGGAAAATCTATTATGAGTGAAATGGATTTATTAACGATTCATCAATATATGTCAGCTGAAATTAAAAAACATGGCGGCTTTGTAAATGACATCTTTTATTGTCCTGACCTAGCATCAAAAAATCAAAATTGTAGAAAACCAAATCCAACCATGGCGTACAAAGCCAAAGAAAAATACCCAAGCATTGATTTTAATAAATCCTTAATGATCGGTGATAGTGAAAGTGATATGATTTTTGCCCATAACGTTGGTTGTCATGCATTATTCATATCGCCAATCATTCATAAGAATTATCAAACATTTCCTAGTTTAATACATATAGCAAAAAAGCTGTTAAATGAGTAAACCAAAATAACCCTCTAAATCGTTATTGATATAAGTGATTAAGAAAGCGACATATCTATTATTAACACTTGTGTTGTCTAAGACCTCGTGGTCTACACATTTGGTTGGTGGATATACCTCTTATACCTACCTAACAACAAATGCTGACGGAACATTTAAGTATCGCCTAGATCTTAATTTATTTCGAGACTGCAAGCCTTCTTCAGCAGATTTTGTTAAAACAATAGAAATTGGCATCTACAAAGATGCGGCATTACAAGATTTGATTCAAAAAGTTAGCATTTCTAACCCTAGCATCAACAAAGTAAATCCTCCTGGTAATACACCCTGTCCTTTCCTATTGCAAAACGTATGCGTAGAAAAGGGGTTTTTTTCAACCATCATTAACCTGCCATCCATCAACTCCGGCTACCATATTGTTTATCAAGTTTGTTGTAGAAATACACAAGTCAATTTAGCTGACAACAACGGGACCACACAAGGACAAACCTATTATGCATTTATTCCTTCCCCAGAAAAAATTATAAATAGTTCGCCTCGGTTTTCCGGTGTACCTGTTCCTTACATGTGTCAAAACGAGTTAAGCGATTTTTTATTACGCGCCATAGATCCTGACGGAGACTCATTGGTTTATCGCTACTCAAGGCCATATCAAGGGGCCTCCGTCATCGACCCAAATCCATCTCCCCCGCAATTTAAACCTTCACAGAAAGGAGTGAATTATGCCAATGGGTTTTCAGAGAACCAGCCTTTTGGCAATAGTGGAAGCTTTTCTGTCAATCCACGTACTGGACTAACCTCCTTACTTTCTAAGAATACAGGCAATTTTACCGTTGGTATAGAAGTCAGAGAGTTTCGTAATGGAGTGGACTTGGGAAACTCCACCCGTCTTGATCTGCAGGTTTGGGTGATTTCCTGTCCAAAAAATCAAGTTCCCAAAATTTCCAAACCATCAATTAAAGAATTTGAAGTAGATGCAGGCGAAGAAATTTGCTTAGAATTTGAAGCCACAGACCCAGACAATGACTATGTAACATTATCAGCTGCAGGCAATCTATTGGATGGCCAAAATGGTTTTAAAGGCCAAAAAGCAAAATTTAAAAGCAACTTTGGTCTTGGTAAAGCAACTGGAGAACTGTGTTGGACGCCTTCATGCCCAAGCGGTGCATTTTTAAACCAAGCTCGAGATACGCCATATTATTTCACGGTTGATGCTTTGGATAATGGTTGTCCACCTAAAAGAGATGGTGAAGTTTTTTCCATTAAGGTAAAACCTTTTGAAGGCGCAGACTCAATTTTTGGCCCCAACATTATTTGTGGTGGCTCAAAAGCTTGGTACAATATCATTAGAAAAGAACAAAACGGAGGAACCGTTTATTGGACAGCTGATAATGGAAAAATCAATGCCTTGAAAGAAAGTTCAGCACAAATAAAGTGGGATTCTCTAGCTACAAAAGGAAGAGTTGCCGCGGTAGAAATTAATAAATATGGATGCCCCGGAGATACCATATATTATGAAGTAGACATAAGACCTCAACCAAAAAAGCCTTCTATATTTGGCGATGACACAGTTTGCTTAGGTTCTTCAAATATTTATTTCACCAATGCTGACAACGCGCTAAAAAGTGAATGGTCGGTTTTTGGTGCCACAAACAGTAAATTGGTTCAAGACACATTAGAGGTACTTTTTGATAGAACAGGAGACGGTCTAATCTCTTTGTTTATGTCAGATAATTTCGGATGTAAAAGCAATACCGCAACCTTACCATTCAATGTGAGAAGAAAACCAGAAGCCAAAATTATTGGTCCTGCAGTGGTATGTCCAAACAATAAAGATTACCAATACTGGGCGAAAGACGGAATTACAGAAGCCAATTATTTATGGATAAGCTCGGGAGGTATTTCAAAAATAAATACAAGCGCACCAGACTCTATTTCTGTTTCATGGGGAAGTGAAGGATTAGGTCAATTAATACTATTGATTACCGATAAGTATGGGTGCGCCAGTGATACAAGCAAACTTCAAATTAGAAAAGACTATTTGCTTGATGCGCCACTAATTCTTGGCGATACCGATGTATGCCAAAATGAGACACAAACATATCAAGTTCTTTCAAGTAAAAACGCTTGGTACATCTGGGCAACATCGGGTATACAAACCCAAGTAAACGATAGTTCTGCACAGATAAGCATAAAATGGCCAATTGTAGGAAAAAGTGATATTGCGGTAACTGAACAAGCATTCGATACAGTTAATAAAAAATATTGCGTTAGTAGGGTAGCAAACTTGGTTGTCTCTGTTCACCCGAACCCTTATGCACCAAAAATTATAGGCCGCGACACGAGCTGTCAGTTTGATTCTACTCGTTTTCAAGTTGACAAAAATCAAGTGCAAAAGTATTTTTGGAGGATCAACGGAGACTCCTCCAATATCTTAGGTCAGCAAACTCCAAATATCCATATTTTTTGGTCAGACACAGGAAAATTTGATCTATCTGCACAAGCGATTTCAGTGCAAGGTTGTAAATCTGAAATAGTCGATACCACCATAATTATTCACCCAAAACCTCAAACAATATTCACAAGAATATTACCTGCATACATCTGCCACCCAGACAAAGAACTAAAAAAGATTGTAGCAAAAGGATTCAAGCATTCAACTTTCATGTGGGGTATAAAAAATGGTACCATACAAAAAGAAGATTATGACACAATAGAAGTTATTCTCTCAGAACAAGGCGATGCAGACGTATGGACACAGGAAACTTCATCATTTGGTTGTATTGGTGATACGATTAAGACTTCGACCTATTATCAAGATTTAAGACTAAAATTGGACTTTGTATCTGTGTTGTTGCCGGACAATCAAGTTGAAATCCAATGGAGAAGTGAAAACCAAAACGAAGTCTTAAACAACAACCAAGAAATGTACCGAGCAAAAAACTTAGGTGGTTTTTCAAAAATTTCTACACTTGACAAGTCAACAACTTATCAAACTGACAAAGGAATAAATACAGACAACAATATTTACTCTTATTATATATCTACCATCAATTTATGTAATGAAACAGTAGTATCTGATACGCATAGTCATGTGAAAGGAATCGTCAACAAACAAGATGACCAGCAAAATGGAGAAATTGATTTTACAGCTTATATCGGATGGAATAAAGGAGTTAAGCAGTACGAACTGTTTAGAAAATTACCAGATAAAAATTATGAACTTTTTGACGTCTTTCAACAAAATACGAAAACAACATACAATCTAGGCCTTGCCTATTACCAACAATGTTTCAGAGTTAAATCTATTGCGAATAGCCCCGATACGAGCATTAGTTGGAGCAATGAATTTTGCATTAATTTCGACCCTTTGGTTTTTATACCCAACGCCTTTACTCCCAATGAGTCAGGAGAATTAAATCAGACATTTGGTGCTTACATAGGAGCGGTAAAATCTTTTGAAATTCAGATTTTCAATAGATGGGGCGAACAAATCTTCTTCAGTAAAGATAAAAATTTTCGCTGGTCTGGAGAATACAATAAACAGCCACTCCCTATTGGCGTTTATGCCTATTTGGCCAAATACACAGATTTTTACGGAAAATCTTACCAAAAATCAGGGTCGATTCACCTGTTACGTTAAGAATTGTTAAAAAGTTGTACAATTTAACAATACTCCAATCGGTTATTTTTGAGTAGGAATGTTGAAAAACTTATTATATACTTTTTTTTGGATTTTTTTATTCTTACCAAGTGCACAAGCACAGGTAAGCAACCGTTTTGTGAGTGCATACCAACATTATCAAAATGGCAAAGACCTTTACAACAAAAATCAGTTTGGTCCAAGTATAATAGCATTCCAAAAATTTACAGAGATGGCACCCAATGCACCTCAAAATTATGATGCTCAGATATATATTTTGTTAAGCAAATTAAAGCTTCAACACAAAAACACCTCCCGACAGTTGACCAGACTTGCTCTCCAAAATACTGGAATGCCCGTTAATAATTTTGCACTTTTTGAACTGGGTAATCATTATTTTTCAAAAAGTAAATATCGTCAAGCAAAAAAGTATTATTCAAAAGTAGACGCATCAGAATATGACTATGAAAATTATGAAAAAATTCAATTTAATTTGGGTTATAGCTATTTCAAGATCAATGAAATGGACGTGGCTAAAAGGCGATTTGAAAGAATAAAAAACAAAACCACTAGTCCGTATTATCTTAGAACAAATTATTTTTATGGTTATATATGTTATGCCCAAAAGCAATTCGAAGAGGCAATTGAAAATTGGTCAAAATTAGGTGATAAAGGGCCAAAAACTATGCAGTTACAATTGGCTCAGATTTACTATGGGAAAGGCGATTATAAGCAAGCGATTGAAAAAGCCAAATTGGCAAACATCAACAAATTAAATCAAGCTTCAGATTTACTATTAGGGAAATGCTATTTTCAACAAGCAAATTATGAAAATGCATACATCTACCTAAAAAATATTGATTCTGACAAACTAACAAACGAAGAAAAAGCCCAAATAGCCTATTGTGAATACTTGTACGAGCATCCAGAAAAAGCAACCGCACTCCTATCAGAAATTAGCTCAAGCGAAGGCAGTTTAGGCCAAATGGCAAACTATTACCTAGCAAAAACATATCTAAAAAACTCGGACAAAAAGAACGCTTTTTCTGCCTTGGCTATCTCAAAAAATATTGAAGAAGACAAAAATATTCAAGAGCTAAGCCTATTTAACTATGCAAAACTTTGCTTTGAGCTAAACAGGCACACAGAGGCATTTTCTGCCCTTGAACTGTTTCAAAAAAAAATATCCTAAAAGTCAATATCAAGGTGAAACCAACCAAATTATGGCCTTCATATTTCTAAAGAATAAAGACTACATTAAAGCCATTAATTATATAGAAAAGATGCCTATACTGTCTAAATCTATTAAAGAAGTTTACCAAAAAACGACTTTGAAATATGCAAAACAAAAGATCTTAAATGCTGATTTTGAAGACGGGATAAAATTTCTAAATAAATCAAAAAAATACCCTGTCAGCAAAGCAATATTGGCCGAAACCAACTTCTGGTTAGGTGAATCATATTTTCAATCTCAAAAATTCCAAAAAAGTAAACACTTTACTGAGGCTTATTTGATCAACAAAAAATTAGCGCCAAATCTTCAATACAAAGCGAATTACAATTTAGGGTATGCAAACTACCAAATGAAGAAAATTAAATTGGCTGCATCAAATTTTTCTAAATGTGCCAAACAAATGGAGAAAGCGCATAAGAAAAATAAAATGTATGTTGATGCACTTACCCGTTCTGCAGATTGCTATTTCTTAATTGGCAATTACAACGGAGCGAGCTGGCAATACAGGAAAATTATTAAAAACAACTTTTTCAATAAAGATTACGCATTGTTTCAAAGTGGAATAATTTATGGCTTACTAAACCAATACAACAAGAAAATTTCATCCCTCAAAGAAATCATAACTTCCTTTAAAAAATCAAGTTATATGGACGATGCGATCTTCGAGCTGGCTTCTACCTATCAAGAGAAAAACAACACTGAAGACGCCGTCAAGTTATATGAACTACTAGTTTCAAAATATAATTTCTCTCCATATCTCGCAGATGCACAACTTCGGATAGGCTTGATATATTATAATAAAGGACGCAATCAACAGGCCATTGACAACTACAAAAAAGTCGTAGAAAACTTTCCCAATACCGCCTATGCAAAGCAAGCCATGAATTTTGTAAAACTTATCTATACCGATATGGGCCAAGGAGATCTATACATAGACTTCGTAAATAGCACAGGCGGGGAAATGAGCATGTCCTTGCAAGACTCCTTGCTATATGAAACAGCATGGAAAAAATATCAAAACGGTGATTGTGACAAAGCTTCGATAGGCTTCGATAAATACCTAAAGCAATTTAAAAAGAATGGATTTTTTAAGATTCAAGCAGCTTATTATTTGGCTGAATGCTCTTTTTATGGTCAAAATATTCCAAGAGCAACAAACTATTACAGGTTCGTAGCAAATTCAACCAGAAATGAATTCTCAGAAAAAGCAGCTAAAAAAGCAGCAAAGATTTTATCAAAAGACAGTACTTATGATTTAGCTTATACCTATTATCAAAAGTTTGAACAATACGCCAGCAACACGAGCAATAAAATCATTGCCTTAATGGGCCAAATAAGGTGCCTTGATCATTTAAATCAAAAAGAGGAAATGAAAAGCCTGGCCTTTAAAGCTTTAAGTTTTGAAGAAATAAATACTACGGATAAAACTGAATTAAATATGAAATTGGCCCATTACTTTTGGGATAAAGAAGTAAAAGATAGTGCGGTTGTTTTCTACTCCAATGTTGTTGCTTTAAGTCGGTCTGAATTTGCTGCTGAAGCTCAATACAAAATCGCGAGCTATCATTTTTCAAAAGGTGATTTGAAAGCATGCGCTGATGCCATTTATTTTTTAAACGATCAACTGGGTAACTACACTTTCTGGTTGGCAAAAGCATTTGTATTGCTTGGAGATATGTACATGAAAGATGAAGACTATTTTCAAGCAAGAGCTACCTATCAAAGCATTTTAGACGGTTATGATGGAAATCAAGAAATTTTAGATGAAGTAAAACATAAAATTTATTTGCTTAATCAATTAGAAATGAATAAAGTAGAAGAAAATATCATAGACGATTCAGAAGCAGGAAGCATTGGCGGCTAAAACCATTATCCCATTTAGTTTGTACATTATTTGTGTATTCTATTCACTGGTTTAGGCGAGATCTAAGATTACAAGACAACCACGGACTTTTTAAAGCTTTATCTTCTGGGAAACCCACACGATTGGTGTTCATTTTTGATGAAATTATTTTAGGAAAATTGAAAAACGAAAAAGATGCTCGGGTGCACTTTATTCATGAACAAATACAAAAAATCAATAAAAAACTAAGCAATTTTAATGCTTCTATAGATGTTCATTATGGAGAGCCTAAAAATGTTTGGAAAGAAATCATAGCAGCTAATAATGTTTCCGAAGTTCATGCCAACGAAGATTACGAGCCTTATGCAATCCAAAGAGATGAAATGATAGAAAACTTATTGAAATCAAAAGGTATACCATTTACCTTGAATAAAGACCAGGTCATATTTGCAAAAAATGAAGTATTGAAAAAAGATGGAACTCCTTACACGGTCTATACCCCCTATTCAAAAGCTTGGAAAGCTCGATTATTGGAAAACCCAATCCAATCATATCCGTCAGAAAATTTATTACAAAACTTAGATCCAAATGGTTTTAACGAGCCGATAAGTCTGGAAAAAATGGGATTTAAGAAGTCTAATCAACATTTCCCTGAATCTGTCGTTTCCGAAAGCCTAATAAAAAACTATGCGAAAACACGGGATATCCCAGGTATGTTTGGAACATCAAGATTGGGCATTCACTTTAGGTTTGGAACAATAAGTATAAGAGAAAAAGCAAAAAGGGCTGAAGCTCTTAGCACAAAATATTTTAATGAGCTTATTTGGCGGGAATTTTACGCAAGCATTTTGTACCACTTTCCACAAGTCGTATCCAATGCATTCAAACCCATTTATGACACCATACAATGGGACAATAACACCGATTTTTTTGAAAAATGGACCAAAGGACAAACTGGCTACCCTTTGGTAGATGCGGGCATGCGCGAACTAAATGAATCAGGCTACATGCACAACAGAAGCCGAATGCTGGCAGCAAGTTTCTTAACTAAGCATCTTTTAATTGATTGGAGATGGGGTGAAGCTTATTTTGCGGAAAAATTACTTGATTTCGACCTTGCGTCAAATAATGGAGGTTGGCAATGGGCAGCAGGATCGGGAGTAGATGCAGCACCTTATTTCAGGATTTTTAATCCTTATATTCAGCATAGTAAATTTGACCCAAAGGATCTATATGTCAAAAAATGGGTTCATGAATATGATACACCAAATTACACTGAAGAAATCGTTGATCATCAATTGGCAAGAAATAGATGTTTAGAAGCATATAAACACGCATTACAATAATTAGCCATGAATAAATTTATACCCTACGTTTTTTATTTAATTCTGCTGTGTATGTGCACCAATCCTAACTCCAATGAAGCTTATATAAAGTTTATAAAGAAAGGGTATAATGCTGATAGGTATAAATTAGAGAATATTTTAGAAGGCATTTCAGAAAGTTTAGAGGACAATAACGAAAATTTCTACCAACCATTGGCTATTCAGTTAATGAATTCACGAAGAGAGTTAACCTACAGAAAAGTACCGAGCAACGATTCCTTGATTTGGTCGTATGCGCTAGGACTCAATTTGGTATACCTAGACTACGTGCAGGGGCTGCAAGGCGCGTATAGCCAAATCAATATTCAATTACTGAAGAACCGGGAAAAATACTTTTTGTATAAACTGCAGGAGATACTGCCTAGCAAAAAGTCAAGATTTGGAAAAACAACTTTTCACTCCATTATTAACCAGCATTAAAATACAACTTCAAGTAACTTTTTGGTTTCAAAAAAAGATTCCTTAAAAGACGCTTTTAGTTTGTAGCTTTTCACGCGTATTTCAGGATGTTTATTTGACAATGTATCAATTTCTCCCTGTAGATCCCCTCCTTTTAAAGCGTAAAGCTTGTATTTGATATTTGTTTTTGTCCATTTTACCAAAACATCTAAAGGCGCTACTGCCCTTGTAACAGCAAAATGGTATTCATTAGCTAAACTTTCTACCCTCCCATGACTTGCTGTGATATTCTCTAAATCGAGTTTTTGCTTGATGTCCTCTACGACCTTTATTTTCTTTCCAATAGAATCAACCAAATGAAAATGAACATCTGGATACAAAATAGCCAATACCACTCCAGGGAAACCTCCTCCTGTGCCAATATCTAAAACCTTATTATCCTTTTTAAAATCCGCAAAGTTTGCTATGGCAGCTGAATGCAAAAAATGACGTGTTTCTAAATGTGGTATATCCTTTCTAGAAATGAGATTTATTTTCTCATTCCACGCTGAATACAAAGCACATGCAGATATAAATTTACTCTTTTGACTTTGAGTTAGATTAGGTAAATAACGGCCAATTATTTCCATTTCAATTTTCTGTTGAACATGCTTAACGAATCAAAATACCAAACATACAAAATCCACAAATATTCCAAAAACGGCCACAGATATATCAATGACTTACTTTTAAAAAGGTCAAATTTATCTCTCTTCACCTGGTGCATGACGAACAAAACAAAAACAACTGGCATCCAAAATTTATCCATATGTTTAAGCATACCTAAAAACAAAACGCCCCAAAAAAAGGTGAAAATAATTTGCAGAAAACCCAATATGATCAAATTGTTCAAATGATAAGATTTACCCGCTTTCATATGCCGAATTTTCTGAATTTTATACGTTTTCCATGTTTTTTTGGGTGGTGAATTTGTAAAAGTCTGTTTGTCTAATAAACAGCCAACATTGGCAAAATGAGCAACACTTTGAACAAAAAGATCATCATCTCCCATTGGAATATTTTTGTGTTTTTGGTAACCCTCAGCTTTTTCGAAAAGTGTCTTTGTAAATCCTAAATTTCTGCCCACTCCCATATATGGCTTTCCAATTAGCGCAAAAGAAAAATATCTTGAAGCTGTACGAAAAGTTTCGTATTGAATAAATGTATTTAGCAAGCCTTTTCTCTTGTGGTAGTAACTATAGCCTAAGACTAGATCTTTACCATCTGTAAATTGCTCTGCATAGATATTCAAAAAGTTGACAGAATCGATACACACATCAGCGTCAATAAAAACCATGAACTCAGTCTTGGCTTTTAAAATACCCGTTTGTAACGCTTGCTTTTTTCCCGGACCAAATTTGTTTTGCAAAGCCACAACTCTTTCATCATTGTATTCAGAAACAAATTCATAGCTGCCATCAGTAGAATGGTCATCAACTATGATTATTTTGAAATTTTCATGCGCCTGCTGCAACCAATTTGGTAAATTTTTTTGTAGGTTTTTAATTTCATTCTTTGCTGCGATAATTAATGAAATATCAGTACTTTCATATTCTTTAGCGCCTAATTTCTCTTTACATGCCCAATCAAAAAGGAATACATAAAAAAATAGGACCGACACAGAGGAAATGAAAAATACCACCAACATTGAGAAAAATTGCGGTGAACTTAGTACATTTTTTAAAAAATGACATAAAATGGATTGATACATTAAACACTACAAATAGATTTTCATAAATCATAAAGGATAGTATCTTTGCAAACCATTTGAAGGAGAGGTGCCAGAGTGGTAATGGAGCAGCCTGCTAAGCTGTGATCGCGTAAGTGATCCCCGGGTTCGAATCCCGGTCTCTCCGCCAACGAGATTAGGTTCTTGTCTGGCTCCTTAGCTCAACTGGATAGAGCAACTGCCTTCTAAGCAGTAGGTTTCAGGTTCGAGTCCTGAAGGAGTCACTTTTTCTTCTAATATTCTCATTATTAAATATTTACAATAACTTAATTTCTTTTGTACTTCATATGTATATTTAATTGAATCGAGTAAATAAGTAATATGTTAGACATTCAGAAACTTTTGCCTAATCTTTAATCTAAACTTAGATCAAATGATTCGATAACGGTTTCAAATAGGTCTACCAGACCGAATTAGTTTATTATAAGCTCAATATTCCGATTTTATTTTTAGTATTGAATTATGAATTACAAATCAATTTTACCGGTTTGTTTCTTCTTTTTAATAGTCTTATTAGTCTTCGGATCATGTGATATGGGCTCAAATAAGGCAGTTAAGAAAAAAGAATCAATAACGCAAATGAATGATAAATTAAATGTATTATTTATTGTGGCCGATGATTTAAATTGTGACCTAACTGCGTATGGTAACGTAAATACTCACACCCCCAATATTGATCAACTTTGCAAAGAGGGATTTTCATTTCTAAATGCACACAATCAATATCCACTTTGTGGACCATCAAGAGCATCTTTCATGACTGGTATGTACACTGATCAAACTAAGATAGATAAAAATAATATGAATATACGGAATTCGATTCCAGATGTCATAACAATAGGTCAACGTTTTAGACAACAAGGATATCACTCAGTGAGAATTGGAAAAATCTTTCATTATGATAATCCAAGTGCAATAGGAACATCAGGCAATGACGATATTTATTCATGGAGTCAAACTATAAACCCTTACGGCAGAGATAAAATTGAAGAATATAAAATTAATAGTCTTAGCGAGAGAAGATACGGAGGAACATTAAGCTGGTTAGCTGCAGATGGGATTGATGAAGAACAAACTGACGGCATTGGAGCAACAATCGCCATTAATCAACTTGAACGTTTTTCTAATGATAGCATACCATTTTTTATGGCTATTGGTTTTTACAGGCCTCACACACCATTTGTAGCACCAAAAAAATATTTTGATCTTTATAATAGGGATGACATCAAGATTCCTGAATCTTCAGAAGATTATCTTAAGACTATACCTGAACCTGCAGCAAAATCTGTGAGATCAAAAAAGAATCAAATCAATTTGAAAAATGATCTTGCTAAAGAGATAAAACAAGCCTATTACGCTTCTATTTCATTTGTTGATGCCCAACTTGGTAGAGTGATAGATAAGCTCAAAGAAACTAGATTGATTGAAAATACAATAATTATATTTATTTCTGACCACGGATACCACTTGGGTGAACATGGGCACTGGCAAAAACAAACATTATTTGAAAATTCGACTAGAGTTCCACTAATTATTGCTACCCCAAATTTATCAAATAAGGGATCGAAATCGGAGAGTCCTGTGGAGTTAGTCGATATATATCCTACACTAATGGATCTTACCGGCATAAAAATTCCTACGAACGTTGTTGGGAAGAGTTTAAAACCTATACTTGAAAATAAAGATTTTTCTACTCGTGGGAGTTCATTTACGAAATGGAGAAATGGTTATTCCATTAAAACAAAACGATATCGAATAACAAAATGGGGGAAAAATGGGGAATTAGGTTACGAACTTTATGACCACAATTACGACAAGAGTGAACTTAATAATCTTGCTTCTCATAATGAATATATTGAAGTAATGGACTCTTTAAAAATCATTCTTAATCAGCGAATTCGCGAATCAATGATAAAGCCAGACGGATTGGGTAGACAATTTAATAATGTAGAGCCGTTACATAAAGCAAAAAATATTACTTTAGGTGACCTCCATGATATTGAAGGGAAAATTTATATGCTAAAAAAATAATTTGAATATTTGATAGTTATTCAAGTATGAATTCGATGTCAAAATTATAAATGAACATATGGATTTTTATCGGTCTTTTCTCAAAATTCATTTAGTAATCGTAAATAGGTCATGTTTAATAGGTATTTCTTTATTGCTTATTTCATGTGTTGACTTCACAAGTTCTGCTAACAAACAGAAAAATTTAAAATCCCCAAATTTCATTTTCATACTTGCTGATGATCAAGGATGGAACGGAACATCAGTCCAAATGTTGCGAAATGAACCCCTATCAAAAAGTGATTATTTCGAAACACCAAATCTAGAATTACTTGCTAAAAGAGGAATTCGATTTTCAAATGCTTATTCAGGTGCGCCGGTTTGTGCTCCATCAAGATATAGTATACAATTTGGGAAAACTCCAGCTCGGCTTTCGCTTATCCGCGTGGGAATGAATACAAGCCATATTGACCATAAAGGATTTGAAAGTATTCCTAAAGCACTTAAAAAAATTAATGCGAATTATATCTCAGCACATTTTGGTAAATGGGGAATGGGCAGTAGGCCTGAAGTACTAGGTTATGATATAAGTGATGGCCCTACCAAAAATAAGAATGGGCATTTTGTAAACGACAGGACCCAATGGAAACATAGATCTCTAGAAGATCCCAAAAAAATTTTTTCTATAACTGAAAAGGCTGCTAAATTCATGAAGAGATGTAACTCAGAAGAAAAACCTTTTTACCTTCAAATTTCACATTATGCAGTGCATGCTAATATCGAGTCTAAGTCAAGTAGCTTAGACCATCTACAAAATAAGCAGAAAGGTAAGCAACATCTAGATGCAGGGTATGCTGCGATGACTTTCGATTTAGACATTGGACTTGGACAAATTTTAGATCAAGTTAATAAATTAGGGATAGAGGATAATACTTACATTATTTATATGTCCGATAATGGTTCTGTTCCTAATATACCTGGAGCTAAAAAGTATAAAAAAAGTTATAATTATCCACTAAGCAGAGGTAAATGGGATGCCTATGAGGGAGGAGTTCGTGTTCCACTTATTATTGCAGGACCAAATATTAAAAAATCATCAATCTCTGATATCCCTGTTTCTAGTTCAGATCTTCTTCCTTCTATCATAGAACTTGCCGGAAATAAAAAATATACATTACAAGAAATTGACGGTGGTAGTTTTGCCTCAATCCTGTTAGACAAAAAAAATAAAGAAATAACAAGACCAGTTGAAGGGATTTTCTTTCACGTTCCTTATAAAAACGGAATTGCAATAAATAGGCCACATTCTGCTATTAGAAAAGGTGATTATAAATTGATAAAATTTCGGGATGATAAAAGTATTTTACTTTTCAATTTATCAAATGATTTAGAGGAGAAAAATGACCTGTCAAGAAACGAATCAGAAAAGGCGAAAGAATTAGAAAAAATTTTAGATAACTACCTAAAAAAAGTACATGCACCAAAATGGCAAGATGGCATTACTTGGAAAAACAAACCCCTTAAGGAAATCAATTCAAAATACTAAATATTAATTTTATGCAACTTAATATAAAATTACTTGGATTTTTTATGTTTTGGATTTTTGGGTGCAATTCCTCGAATAGTAAAAAGCACCCCGATAAATGTTGTGAAGTTTTTTTTAATAAAACTCATTATACTTTTGACACCCTTCTGAAACATTATAAAGTTGATTCTTTACTTATTAAAATTGCTGACTCCATTGCGGGAATGGTTTATATTCCTTCGGGAAATTATTTAATGGGAGCTAGTAGTTTAGAAATGGCTCTAAAACGTGAGCTTCCCACCCATAAGGTTAAAGTAAATTCTTTTTACATGGATATCCATGAGGTAACAAATGCTCAATTTGCTGAATTTGTAGCTGAAACTGGATACAAAACAGTAGCAGAAAGGGAAATTGATTGGAACACTTTCAAGAAACATTTTCCTAAAAATACTCCTAAACCTAATCCTAATTTATTGCAACCCGGGTCTATGGTTTTTTCATCACCTAAAAATATTTTTAACATTACTGATATATCTCAATGGTGGAAATGGACAATTGGTGCCGATTGGATGCACCCATTTGGTCCGGAAAGCAGCATTCTGAACAAAGAAGATGAACCAGTAGTACACATTTGTTACCATGACGCTGCTGCATATGCCAAATGGTGCGGTAAACGTTTACCAACTGAGGCTGAATGGGAATGGGCAGCTAGAGGCGGATTACGAAATAAAGTTTATCCTTGGGGGAATGAATCTGTAGAGCAAGGGAAGCCAAAATGTAACTATTGGACAGGTTCCTTCCCTACACTAAATACCAAAGAAGATAGTTTTTCAGGGATAGCTCCTGTGATGCAATATGATGCTAATGGTTATGGATTATATGACATGTCTGGCAATGTGTGGGAAATTTGTTCAGATTGGTACGATGAAAACTATTATTCATTTTCAAAGAGAAATAATATCATAAATAATCCTAAAGGCCCAGACAAATGGTACTACCCTCTAGAACCAAATGATCCTAAACGGGTCATTCGTGGTGGTTCTTTTTTGTGTAACAATAGTTACTGTTCAAGCTATCGAGTCTCGGCCAGGATGTCTACCTCACAAAATACTGGGATGAGCCATATTGGATTTAGATGTGTGAAAGACGCATATATTAAGTAAATATAATTTTCTCTAATTTAGATTGTTTTTTAAACTTATCTTTACGTCGGGATGTTGTCGGGACAATTTCTTAAATTTTGGATTAAATTTTTATTAATCTTCTTGTGGATTTCATCTTCGGCACAAGTCAAAACCACCAAATCAAGTCCTTTTAGGAGTAACATCTTAACCTATAGAAAACCTAATAGCTCAGTATCTTTTTCAGGTTTTTATCGTTTTTTAGGCTTTGTCCGTAATCAAGTAGAAACATTCCCTAATAATAGCGGGAAAACCACCGTTATTAGTTCAGGAGATAATTATAGAGAACCTATGTTTCTTTTGAAGCTAAATGGAAGAACCAGAGAAAATGTAACTTTCGGTGCAGATTTTATGATAAACAGCCTATATAAGGGACCATCTGAAGATTACATTAGTCCTTTAACTCTTAATCTTGGATTAAACCTTACAACCACATTTTTAACAGAACATGGAATATTTAAACTTAAATCTGGCGGTATTTCATGGTATAGGCAAAGTCGGCTCACAGTTTGGGGTAATCGTTCGTTTAATAGGATTAGTTTGTTTGAGAGAAGACCACAAACACCCTTAAATCAATTTCCATTTAATCGTTATTCGAAATACTATAATAGTCGATTATTAGATCAAGGAATTCGTTACGGTAGTCGCGCATTTCAAGGGCTCTTTATTCAAGGAACAAAACTTCCATTAAATTTTTCCGTCAAAGGAGTGATAGGGAAAAGTAACTTTAACCGATCTTTTTTGGAGAGTAGTGATAATTTCACAGGTTGCTTTCAACTAAAAAATATACTAAATCAATCCACTAAAATATCCTATAATTACCTTTCGTCTTGGGCGGACACTGACTCGTTAAGTTATGATCGAAGAAACTATTTTATTCACTCACTTGATATCGATAAAAAAATAAATAAATTACAATTTCAAATGGAGCTTGGAATTGGGAATTATACAGACCCAGAAAAAAAACTCGGATTTGGTGAGGCTATAGTTTTAAATGTAAAGACTGCAAAGACATACAAAGTTCCATTAGATATTCAGTTATATAGAATATCACCTCAATTCGTCAATGTCACTGGGAACTTTCTAAACACTACTGTCTTAGAAGTATTCCCAAATGTTGCTGGTGTAGGAACAACTGTTAGAACACCTTATCAAAGCCCAATGGTTGGACTAGGCTTTCCAGTAAATAATAGACAAGGAGCTTCAATAAATGCTGACTTGGAAGTAGGAAAATTTAGATTTAATGCTGGTATTGGGGTGTTTGCTGAAATTGATACCTCTTATGCCTCTTTATCCTACATTCATAATGTCAACAGCCAAACACTATCTAGAATCTTTTTGTTCGGTCAGAATTGGGGGCCATATAATTCACTAAATTCAACATATAGAAGAGTATTTGAAAATGTAAATATCAGTGACACAAGTAAAACAGGACTTGCGAACTTCAAAAAGTTCTTTAACACAATTGAATTTGAAGCAAAATACAAGAATCAAGCTTTTGGAAAGAACTACTACATATTCTCACTTACACGTCTAAATACTTGTCAAAAAAATCTTGTTTTAATCCCAAAATTTGGGGAAAGAACATTGATTTCTCAATTAAGCCAAGAGATTGATTTCAGTATTGGAATGAGTAAAAAAGCAGTTTTTATTCTAAGTTATGGAATACAAAAAGTATTAGGTAATTCCTCTACCGATATTGGAGATAACCCTGAGGCTTCTGTTCAAAGTAAGTTTTTTGAGAATTTAGGTCTGGAAAGTTTGTACAAGTACACCAATTACAGAAATCAAACTAATACAATGTTGGGATTTGGGATAGATTACAAAATTAATGATAATGTGTATTTGTTTTTACGCTCAACCAAATACCGCTATTTTGATCCAAATTTTATAGAA
>MDTB01119840.1_pt1 | contig 28555 bp, 27 predicted proteins | sample 811161 | NCBI WGS metagenome assembly MDTB01 (sample SAMN05326650, study PRJNA326480) | marine metagenome | isolation source: seawater | place: Mediterranean Sea | collected 2009
ATTTTATCAATTAGATATTGAAATGTCTTTTGTTGAACAAGAAAATATATTTGAAGTAGTTGAAAAACTGTTAATAAAATTATTTAAAGAATTTTCTACAAAAAAAATAATGAACGAAAAATTTCCAAGAATTTCTTATGAAGACTCAATGTTAAAATATGGTACAGATAAACCTGATTTGAGAAACCCGCTATTGATTTACGATATAACAAATATTTTTACCCGGGAGGATGTTAAATTTGATATTTTTAAAAAACTTGTTAAAGGAGGTTCTAAAGCGAGGTGTATTGTTACAAAAAAAACAAATGATAAACCAAGAAGTTTTTTTGACAATGTAGATAAATGGGCTAAAGAACAAGGAGCATCTGGGTTAGCTTATTTTACTTTTGAAAAATCAAGTCAAATCTCAGCTAAAGGACCAGTGGGTAAGTTTTTCTCCGAGGACTCTCTTAAAGAGATCATGAAAATAACGTCTGCAGAAGTAGGGGACAGCATTTTTTTTGCTTGTGGGAAAATAAAAGAAGTTGAAAGAATTTCAGCTTTAGCAAGAGATAAAATAGCAAAAGATCTTAAGCTCATTGATGAAAATAAATTCGCTTTCTGTTGGATAGTAGATTACCCGATGTTTGAATTAGATGATGAAACAAAAAAAATTAATTTTAGCCACAATCCTTTTTCTATGCCACAAGGTGATATTAATCAATTAGACTTAAATAAACCTTTGGATATTAAAGCTTTTCAATACGATATTGTATGTAATGGAATTGAACTTTCTTCAGGAGCAATTAGAAATCATATTCCAGAATTAATGTATAAATTATTTTCGATAGCTGGTTACAATAAAAAACAGGTTAATGAAAAATTTAGTGGGATGATTAATGCCTTAAGTTATGGGGCACCACCGCACGGTGGTATAGCTCCTGGAATAGATAGAATAGTAATGTTATTAGCAGATAAAAAAAATATTAGAGAAGTGACACTTTTTCCCCTCAATCAAAATGCACAAGATCTTTTAATGTTAGCTCCTTCAGAGGTTGATGACAAACAATTAAAAGAGCTAAATATAAAAAAAATAGATAATAAAAAGACTAGTTCTTAGTCTTTAAGTTAATACGAATATCACTTAGATCTACTAATTTTTCCTCGTATTTATTTCTCACAAAACCTTTAGAGGTAATATTTTTAACAATTTTCAAGAATTTATCCTCATTAACATCGCTTGAAATATCTGCTGTACTGGCTATGGATGGAGTATGAGCCAACTCCTCTCTTCCTAAATATGAAATAGCAAGCTCTCTAAAAACGTAATCTAAAATTGAAGAAGCGCTTAAAATTCTATCATTGCCATCTACTTTTCCAGAGGGTTCAAATTTAGTATCTATAAATGCATCTACATATTCGTCTAAGGGAACTCCATATTGAAGGCCCAGCGAAATAGCTATAGCAAAATTATTCATTAATGCTTTTACTAACTCACCTTCTTTGTTTGTATCAATAAAAATTTCCCCAATTTTACCATCATTGTACTCACCTGTATGGAGATATACTTTGTGTTCGCCTATAGAGGCTTTTTGAATATAACCCTTTCTTCGATCTGGCATTTTAAATCTATTACCAATTTGTCCTTTAATCTTATTAATTGATTCGTTATTAATTATTTTGGAAGTTTGCGTAGAACTTATTTTTTCTGAGAGATCGCTGCTAATAGGGTCTAATTTAACTTGTTCTTTTCCTTTTTTTCCAGCTTCGCCAATTTTTTTTGTTTTTCTATTATTTAACTTTACATCTATAACTTCAACTTCACCGTCATTTCTAGTGTCGATTTTCGCTAACTCTACATCGTTAAGTTCATTTAGACTGTGAACAGTCTTAAAGGTACATGTATAATAAGTTTCTACTATAAATTTTTTCATTGTAATCTTTGGAATCAATTGAAAATATATATCAATTATAGTAAATATCTATAACATAATTTACACTTATTAAGTGTATAATATAATTACATAAAATGATAAATCCGATAAGAATTTTTACATGGTGGCACAGACAAACTTTTGGAACTTTTTTAAAAACATTATTTTTTGGTAAATTTGTTGGAAAAGATAATTTAGGAAATAGATACTATAAAAATAAGAAAGACGAAAGGTGGGTAGTTTATAAAAATGATGTTGAGGCATCAAAAATTACATCAGAATGGTTTTTGTGGATGCATCATACTATAAATGAAGTGCCAAAAAATAATGTTAAAAAATACTTATGGCAAAAAGAGCATTCTGAAAATTTAACAGGAACTTCAAAATCTTATAAACCTGGAAAAATATCAAAATCAAACAATAAAATAAAAAAATATGAGTCTTGGAAAAACTAATTTTTTAATCTACCTCCTAATTTTTTTATTTTTTCAATTACAATCCCAACTTAATTCAGAGGATAAAATTATAACTTCTCCTTTAATCAATTTAGAAAATCTTGAACCTACTTATGAAAATGCTGATGTTGATAATCTTGAAGATGAAGAGTTAGAAAAAATTGTACTTAAAGAAAAAGATAGAAAACTATCCAAATCAAAAAATATAAAGGTAAATATTATTGGTTTAGACAAAATTACGGCTAAAACATCTGAGATCAGTATTTCTTTAGGGGAAACAAAAAAATTTGGCTTACTTGAGATTAAAGCTTTACAATGTGGAAAAGTTAAATCGGTTACAGAACCAGGGAGTGCTGCTTATCTTCAAATTAAAGATTTAACCGATAATCAAAATGAAAAAATTTTTGTTTTTAATGGCTGGACTTTTTCATCAAGCCCAACATTAATGTCAATTGATCATCCGGTTTATGATTTATGGTTATTGAGTTGTGATAACGTTTAAAAAAAATTTTCTTTTGACAGCCAGTTTGTATCAAAATCTGAATTAATGAACTTTTTATGATTTAAAATTTTTTTATGTAAATCTATTGTTGTGGTTATTCCCTCTAAAACGAATTCATCTAATGATCGCAACGTTCTTTGGATTGCTTCTGTTCTATTTCTCCCCTTACATATAACTTTAGCAATAAGGCTGTCATAATAAGGTGTAACTTTACACCCTTGAAAAATTGATCCATCTACTCTTGTTCTGAAGCCTGAAGGTTGATGACAAACAGTTATTGTACCTGGACTTGGTTGAAAATTTAGTGCCGGATTTTCTGCGTTTATTCTGCACTCAATTGAATGACCCCTTGGATTGATATCCTTTTGATTCAGTGCAGTTTCTCCAGAATATGCAATCCATATTTGTTCTTTAACAATATCTATGCCTGTTTGTACTTCGGTGACAGGATGTTCAACTTGAACTCTTGTATTCATTTCTAGAAAATAAAATTTTCCATTTTCATAAATGAATTCTACTGTTCCAGCTCCTTCATAACCAATTTTTTCAACCATTTTTACTGTTCTATTAAGTAAATCCTCTCTTTGCTTATCTGTTAAAACTGGGCTTGGAGTTTCTTCAATTAGTTTTTGATGTCTTCTTTGAACCGAACAATCTCTTTCGCCTAAATGAACAGTTCTATTTTTTCCTGACATAATTTGGACCTCAATATGTCTTGGGTTTTTAAAATATTTTTCAATGTATAATTCGTCATTACCAAAGTATTTCTTAGCTTCATTTTTTGCAGTTAAAAATAAGTTTTCAAGTTGGCTAACTTCTTCTACTATTTTCATTCCCTTTCCACCTCCACCTCCAGCTGCTTTAATTAAAACTGGAAATCCTATTTCTTTGCAAATAGATTTTGCTTCATCGTAATTTTTTACTCCTCCTTCAGAACCTTCAATAATTGGTAGACCATGTTTTTTTGCTATTTTTTTAGCCTCAATCTTGTCCCCCATTTGAGTTATTATGTTTGAACTAGGTCCAATAAATTTTATATTATGTTTAGTTACTATTTCTGCAAATTTAGCATTTTCTGATAAAAAACCATAACCAGGATGAATTGCTTCTGCTCCAGTTAAATCAACAGCAGACATTAAAGAAGAAATATTTAAATAACTATTTTGAGGTTGATGTGATCCTATGCAAACACTCTCATCAGCAAGCCTTACATGCATAGCGTCAGAGTCTACATCTGAGTGAACAGCAACGGTCGCTATACCCCATTCTTTACAAGCCCTTATTATTCTAACAGCTATTTCTCCTCTGTTAGCAATCAAAACTTTTTTAAACATTATATTATTTAAGAACTATTAAACTTTGACCAAACTCAACTGGTTGACCATCTTTTACTAAAATTTCTTTTACTACTCCATCGCTAGTAGAAGGGACATGATTCATTGTTTTCATAGCTTCAACTATCATAACTGTTTGACCTTTTTTTATTTTATCACCTATTTCAATAAATTTTTTTCCCCCTGGCTCTGGAGCTAAATAAGCAGTGCCAATAATAGGAGATTTAACTCTAACACCTTCACTATCATCTTTGCTTAATACCGCTTTATTGTTTGAAATAACAGTCTCAGAAATTTTATTTAAAGAGGAGAATCTTGATCCTTTTGACACTTTAATTTTTATATTTCCATCTTGATACTCTAATTCAGATAATTTAAATTCATCTAAATTATCTACAAGTTCTTTTATTAACTTTTTATCTATCTTCATTATTTAACTATTCCTTTAATTCCCTCTAAAGCGATAATATAACCTTTAGTTCCAAATCCACAAATTACACTTGTTGCTACTTTACTTATTAGTGATTTATGCCTGAATTCTTCCCTGTTGTAAATATTTGTAATATGTAATTCAATTATAGGTATTTTTAATACTTTTAAGGCATCGTGTATAGCCACTGAGGTGTGGGTATAGCCTCCAGCATTAATAATTAAACCAGAATAGCCCACTCTAGACTCTTGAATAGTGTTCACGATATCCCCTTCAATATTAGATTGAAAAAATGTTAATTCTATATTGTTTTTATTTGCAAAATTTAGACATTCTTTTTTAACATCATCTAGAGTAGTATGACCATATTTGTCTTTTTCTCTTTCCCCCAAAAGGTTAAGATTAGGACCATTAATAACAATAATTTTATGTTTCATTATTTTGATATAAAGTAAATAAATAACTTAAATATGGCAAAAATACAATTAAATGGTAAAAAAATATCGATTAGAGGAAAGTTATCAGTATTTAATTTACTAAATAAATACAAACTTAAAACAAAAAAAGTTGCTATCGAAATTAACGGAACAATACTTTTAAAAGCAAAGCATAAATCTTATTATTTAAAAGACAACGATAAAGTCGAAATTGTTCATTTTATTGGTGGAGGTTAAAAAATGATTAAAGATAAATTAAAAATAGCAGGTAAAATTTTAAGTTCTAGGCTTATCGTTGGCACAGGTAAATATAAAAATTTTAAAGAAACGGCATCAGCTGTAAAAGCATCTGGAGCTGAAATGGTTACAGTTGCTGTAAGAAGAGTAAATATTTTAGATAAAAAAAAACCTTTATTAATGGATTATTTAAATCCTAAAAAAATTATATATTTACCTAACACCGCAGGTTGTTTTAATTCAAAAGAGGCTCTAAGAACTTTGAGATTAGCAAGAGAGATGGGCGGTTGGAGAATTGTAAAGCTTGAGGTTTTAGGTGATAAAAAAAATTTATTTCCAAATATGATTGAAACTTTAGAAGCTACAAAAATATTAGTAAAAGAGGGATTTAAAGTGTTAGTATATTGCACCGATGACCCTCTGTTAGCTAAAGAGTTAGAATATTTAGGTGCATCTGCGATAATGCCATTAGCTTCTCCAATTGGTTCTGGTTTAGGTATTCAAAATAAAATCAATCTTTCAATAATAATTAATCAATCTAAAATTCCAGTAATTGTTGATGCTGGCATAGGCACCGCATCTGATGCAACAATAGCAATGGAAATGGGATGTGATGCAGTTTTAGTAAATAGCGCTATAGCGATGTCATCAAAACCAATTATTATGGCAGAGTCGTTTAAAAATGCAGTAATTGCAGGCCGTAAATCTTATTTAGCTGGAAGAATGCAAAAATCAAATTATGCAAAAGCAAGCAGCCCAAAGGTAGGTTTGATTTAAGCTGCTTTTCTTTTTTTTCTTCTTTTCCATAAAGTTCTTAAAGACTTAATTTTTTTCTTACTTTTTAACGTTTCTTTTTTACTTGTTTCAGTTTTAACTTTATCTTTTTTTGGTAAATTCTTAATCTCTTTGCTTTTTGCTTGTTGTTCACTTTTATTAAGCCCAATAATCTTATTAATATTTTCAATCTTGTTTATAATTTTTTTACTTTTATTTAATAAATTGATACTATATTCAGGAATAGCCAACTCGGCATTTGCTAAAATTTCTATACTAAAACCATATTTTTTTTGAAAATAATCTATTTCTTTTTTTAAAATGCTATTAATGTACAATTTTACTTTTTCAGGAACATGAGCTTTTATAAATTTAATTTTGTTAGTAAAAGCTAACATTTCAATTTTTTTTACTATCTTAAGGGCAAAAGACTCTAATGATAAACTTGTTTCCCATTTAATAGATCCTTCTCTAAGTCTCTGACGAGTCATTTCCAATAATCCAAAATTACTTATTTTGGCAACTTGAATTCTTGCTCTATCTTTTCTTATGCTTTCCCTCATCTTTTTTTCTACTATTTTCCTATTATAAAAATTCATCATGTCTATAAAATCAATTACAATTAAGCCTGATAAATCTCTAATTTTTATTTGTCTAGCAATCTCCTCAGCTGCTTCCATGTTTGTATTTAAAGCAGTTTTTTCTATGTTTGCAGCTTTTGTAGATTGACCAGAGTTTATATCTATTGCCACTAGAGCTTCTGTTGGATTTATAACTAAGTATCCGCCCGATTTTAATTTGACTGTTGGTTCAAATATATTATTTAATTCTTTTTCTATTCCAGCATCGTGAAATAAAGGAATTTTACCCCTATATTTTTTTACAAATTTAACATTTTTAGGAACCAATTCTTTCATGAATGCTTTAGTTTTTTGATAACCTTCATTTCCGTCAACATAAACATTTTTGGTATCGTTATCATATATATCTCTTAGTGTTCTTTTTATAATATCTCCTTCCTCGTAAATTAATGAAGGAGCATTAGATGCTACGGCTTTTTCTTTAATTTGCTCCCATGTACCAAGTGTATTTTGAAAGTCTTTTTCAATTTCATTTTTTGTTTTGTTTGCTCCAGCAGTTCTTACAATAACACCCATACTTTTCGGAATTTCTATTTGATTTAGAATTCCTCTAATTTTACTTCGATCAATAGAATTAAATATTTTTCTTGAAATTCCACCCCCCTTTGCTGTATTAGGCATGAGCACCATGTATTTTCCTGCAAGAGAGATAAAAGTAGTTAAGGCCGCACCTTTTTGACCTCTCTCTTCTTTGATAACTTGTATTAGAATAACTTGTCCAGGTTTTATTACTTCTTGTATCTTATACCTTCTGACACCATATGTTTTCTTTAATTTTTCTCTTACATCAATTTTACTATTGTCGTTACTCGAAACTAAATTATTATTATCGTTTGTTTTACTATTTTCAAGATTATTGATTTCGCTTTTACTATTTTCTTGATTTAAATCTTCATTATTTTTGTCACTTTCATTTAAATCTATATTAGTATGAATATTTTCATTTTTTAAGTCTTCTCTTATTTTTTCCTCAGCTTCTTTTAGTTTTTCTTTGTCATCAGTTGGAATTTGGTAATAATCAGACTGAATATCATTAAAAGCGAGAAAACCATGTCTAATTCTCCCAAAATTAATAAAAGCGGCTTGGAGTGATGGTTCAACTCTGCTTACAGTTCCTAAGTAAATGTTGTTCTTAAAGTTTACTTTATTTTTATTCTCGTATTCGTATTCTTCAATTGAAGAATCTGATTTAAGAACAATACGTGTTTCATCTGGATGCGAAGCATCAATATATAAATTTTTTTCCATTTTAAGTGAATTCCTTTAATATTTAATTTGGGTAAACTTGTTTTGAAATTTTTCATACACATATTATACAAAATTTTAACTAGAATTTCATTATATAAGAATGCATTATATGCCATAAGATAGCCTAAATTTAGGCATTACCTTAATATCAGATGATTAAATATCTACATCACTCAATTAAACTAATAATTGCAATATTCTTCATAATGCTTTTTTTTGTTTTTTCTTCTCTATGGTATTTTTCTTCTGGATTACCTGACTACAAGAAATTAGCAAATTATGAAGCCCCAGTATCGAGCAGGCTTTATGCCGATAATGGCATGCTTATAGCTGAATATGCTATAGAAAAAAGGTTGTTTATACCCTATGGGTCCATCCCAAAAAAAATAATTAACTCTTTTTTATCAGCAGAGGATAAAAATTTTTATAAACATCCTGGCGTAGATGCACAAGGCATTTTAAGAGCAGTGATTAAAAATTTACATAATATTATCAATGATAAAAGACTAGAGGGTGCTTCGACTATAACTCAACAAGTAGCAAAAAATTTTTTATTAACAAATGAAGTTTCTATTAAAAGAAAAATTAAAGAGGCTATATTAGCCTTTAGAATTGAAAAAGCCTATTCAAAAGAAAAAATTTTAGAACTTTATTTAAATCAAATATATTTAGGGGCTGGAACATATGGAATAGCATCTGCAAGTTTAGAATATTTTGACAAATCAGTTAAAGAATTAAATTATTCTGAAGCTGCTTTATTGGCTGCTTTACCAAAGGCACCAAGTAAATATAATCCATTTCGATACATTGAAGAAGCAACACTAAGAAGAAATTTGGTACTAAATAATCTTACTGAGAACGGTTTTATAAGCAAGGAAGAATTCGAAAAATTTAAAAATAAAAAAATTATTTTAAAAAAAAGAGATATTAAGATCTTTAATGACGCTAATTCTTATTCTGAGGAAATTAGAAGAATCATTAAAGATAAATACGGATTTGACAAATTATATGCAGAAGGATTATCAATAAAATCCTCTTTAAATACGGACTATCAAGTTTATGCTTTAGAGGCATTAAGAGAAGGAATCGAATCTTACGATAGAAGACATGGATGGAGAGGAGTTATTACTAACAAAAAAAATGACTCAAAATGGAGAGAAAAATTGAATAACTTAAAAATTGATACTTCTCTTAACTGGAATTTAGCTGAAGTGGTAAATATCAAAGAGGATCAAATTATATTTAGGCTCATTGACAGTAAGATAAAAGGTCAAATTTATAAAAAAAATCTCAAGTGGGCTCTAAACAAAAGCATAGAAAATACATTTAAAGTTAGTGATGTTATATTTACAAAAAAGAATATTAAAGATCAGTGGGTTCTTAAACAAAAACCAAAAGTAAATGGTGCAATAGTAGTAATAGAGCCTCAGAGTGGAAAAGTTAAAGCTTTAGTGGGAGGTTATAGTTACAAAACGAGTGAATTTAATAGAGCCACTCAAGCAAAGAGACAACCAGGATCTGCGTTTAAACCTTTTGTATATGCAGTTGCACTAGAAAATAACTTCTCGCCTAACTCAATAATTTTAGACGCTCCATTTATTGCAGAACAAGGAGTAGGCTTAAAAAATTGGAAACCAGAAAACTATGGAAAAAAATTTTACGGACCCTCGACACTAAGAAAGGGTATCGAGTATTCTCGTAATCTAATGACTGTTAGAATAGCTCAACAGTTGGGATTAAAAAAGATTTTAAACTTTTCAAAAGAACTCAATATCTATGAGGATATTCCAGAATTATTATCTGTATCTTTAGGTTCCGCTGAAACTTCATTGCTTAACCTTACTACAGCTTATGGAACTTTTATTAATGGAGGAAAAAAAATTGAGCCAATATTAATCGAAAGAATTCAAAATAGAAGAGGAAAAACTATCTTTAATGCCGATAATAGGGAGTGTGTAGGTTGTGATAGATTCTCAGAAGACAAAATAGTCATACCAGAAATAAAAAATAATTTTAAGCAAGTTTTAAGCGAAGAAACTGCTTATCAAATCACCTCAATGCTTCAGGGTGCAGTTAAAAGAGGAACAGGGAAAAAATTAAGAGATTTAAAAGTTCCTCTAGCTGGAAAAACAGGAACAACTAATAACAATTTTGATGCTTGGTTTATTGGTTTTTCTTCTAATTTAGTTGTTGGAGTTTATGTAGGTTACGATAATCCTCAATCTTTAGGTAAATATGAAACTGGAGCTAAAGCTGCATTGCCTATTTTCAAAACCTTTATCAAAAAAGCACTTTATAAAGAGGACTTTAAAGAATTTAGCATTCCTGAAACAATTTTTTTCTCAGCCGTTGATTATGATTCAGGCGAGAAAGCAAATCTAGGAAATAAAAAAGCTATTATAGAGTCTTTTAAAAATAGTGATATTAACAAGCTTAAAAATAATGAGTTAGAAATAAGCGGCAATTATGATAAGTTAATCAAGTTTAGGCAATTCTATTAATGGAAAATTTAGAAACAAAAATAATTTCTGCAGAGAAGTCTTTAAAAAAAATAAGGGGGTACCTTTGAAAAAAATCTTATTATTGAAAAATTGGAAGAATTAAACAAAATCATAGCCAAAGAAGATTTCTGGAAAAATAATAATAAAGTTAAAAAAACAGTTAAAGAAAAAAAACTACTTGATGATATCATTAATTCACTTAAAAAGTCTGAATCAGAGCTAACAAATCTTAAAGATATATACTCATTAGCTGTCGAAGAAAATAACGAAGAGATAATATCTGATTGTAAAAAAAAAATTAATTTCATTATTGAAAAAATAAAAAAAAATGAAATTAGTTGTTTTCTTTCAAACGAAAACGATAGTTTAGATATTTATTTAGAAATACATGCTGGAGCGGGAGGAACAGAAAGTCAAGATTGGGCTGAGATGTTAAGAAGAATGTATTTAAAATGGTTTGATAAAAAATTTTTTAATTACGAGATTATAAGCGAACATAAAGGAGATGAAGCAGGGATAAAATCATCAACTTTAAAAGTAAGCGGAGAGTATTTATATGGAATGATGAAAAGAGAGTCTGGTGTTCATAGATTAGTTAGAATTTCTCCATTTGATAGCGGAGCAAGGAGGCATACTAGTTTTGCAAGTATTTGGGTTTACCCAAGTATTGATGACACCATAGATATAAAAGTTGATGAAAAAGATTTGAGAATAGACACATATAGATCTAGTGGAGCAGGAGGTCAGCATGTCAATACAACTGATAGCGCAGTTAGGATAACTCATTTACCAACTAAGATTGTTGTTCAATGTCAAAATGAAAGATCTCAACATAAAAACAAAGAAACATGTTTTAAAATGTTGAAAGCAAGGCTCTACGAACATGAAATTCAAAAAAGAGAAGAAGAAGAAAAGAAAAGTGTTAGTTCGAAAACTGACATTGGTTGGGGGCATCAAATACGTTCTTATGTATTACAGCCTTATAGACTAGTAAAAGATCTTAGAACAAAAATTGAAAGTTCTAATCCTGACGATGTGTTAAACGGTAATTTGGATCAATTTATAGAAGCAAATTTATTTGAATTAAAATGAAAAAAATAACTTATTTTTTAATAATACCAGTAATAATAACTTTATTAACCATAGTTTCATTTTTATCTTTTTTTGGTTATGAAACAAATAAATTTAATAATTTAATTATTAATCAAATTAATAAATATGACAAAACAACAAAAGCAAAAATAAATAAAATAAAAATTAAAATTGATTTAAAAAATTTTAATTTATTTATTACAACTAAAAATTCGACAATAATCTACCAAAATGTAAATATTCCAATAGAAGATGTTAAATTATATTTTCGTCTTATTTCTTTAATAAAATCAAAACCTGAGCTTTCAAGAATAACTCTTGATGTTGGAGAAATTGAAACTAAAAATTTACAAAAAATTTTAGTTGGTATAAAACCCTCAAACTTTAAAAGTTACTTATTAAATAATATAGACGATGGAATTTTAACTAAAACTTATCTAGATTTTAGTTTCAGAGATAACCTAAATATTGAAGAATATCGCATAAATGGTTCAATCAAGAATGCAAATGTTTTTATTAAAAAAGATATTTATTTGAAAAATGTAAACTTTAATTTTAGTGCAGACAATAATTCAATTTTCTTAAACTCTATTAAAGCAGACTACCAAGGAGTCGATATAAAAAAAGGAATAATTGAAATAAAAAAATCAAATGAGACGATAGTAAAAGGATCTTTTGACTCAAAATTAAATCTAAATAAACCAAAAATTAAGAGATTAATACCTGAACTTGAATTAGATCAATTTAAAGATATTTTAGTTGACGCAAAATTGACTAATAAATTTGAATTAAAATTAAGCAATACTCTTGAGTTATTAGATTATAAAATAAATTTTAACTCAAATTTATCAGAGTCTAAATTTACTTTAGATGAAAATTTTGAAAGCACAATATTAGAAAAGACAATATCTCAAATAGAATTCGATAAAACTGATTTAAAAATTAATTTAAATAAAAAAAACAATAACTTTTTCAGCTTGAAAGGACAGTATAAAACGAATAACTCAAAATTTTCTAATTTTGAAATTAAAAATAATTTTAAAAAAAATAATTCAGATTATCAAATCGATATAAACTTGAATGAAAATATATTAATTAAGTTAATAAATTTTAAAAATGATATTAAAAAAATTAATAATATAAAGAGTAGCTTTAATATTACCAGCAAAGGTATTTTAATTAAGAACCTTGATTTTACACAAGATAAAAATTTAATCTCTATTAATAGTTTGAAAATCAATAAAAATTATCGTTTAGAAAAATTTAAAAAAATCAAAGTAATAACTTTTAAAGAAAATCAACAAAATAATAATTTTGAAATTAATTTTAACAAAAAAATTATTATACAAGGAAAAAAATTTGACAGTTTTTTTCTTCCTGAATTAATGAATACCAAAAGCGATAATTTATATTTAAAAAATATAAATAAAGAAATAGAAATTAAGCTTGAAGATATAAGTACAAAATCACTTAAATCACTATATAATTTCAACTTATTAGGACAAATAGAGAAAGGTAAGTTCACTAAAATTATTGCTAAAGGAGATTTTGGCGATGAAAAATATTTAGATATTTCATTAATTGCTAAATCTAAGGATGAAAAAATATTAGAAATATATTCAGATTATCCAAAGTCTTTACTTTCGGGATATAAATTCTTTAACGGAATTAAAGAAGGAAAACTTATCTATACATCTAATATATTTAAGTCGACATCAAAATCTAAGCTCACTATTGAAAATTTTAAAGTAATCAAAGCACCTGCTTTTGCAACTCTGTTGACCTTAGCAGATTTAGGAGGTGTCGCGGATCTTTTATCAGGAGAGGGAATAAGTTTTGACTCTTTAGAAGTTTCAATTAAAGAAGACTCTGAGACTAATAATATTGAAGAAATCTTAGCTATAGGACCTAGTTTATCAATTTTAATGGATGGATATATGGAAAAGAGTTCTGGTTTAATTAGTTTTAGCGGGACGATGGTTCCAGCAAAAAATTTAAATAAACTCATATCTAAAATACCCGTAGTGGGAAATATTCTTGTCGGTGAAAAAACAGGAGAAGGAGTATTTGGAGTAAGTTTTAAAATTAAAGGACTTCCTGGAAAAGTAAAAACAGTAGTTAACCCTGTAAAAACTTTGACTCCAAGGTTTATAACTAGAGCGTTAGAAAAAAGAAAAGAAAAAGCTAAGTAAATTTAATAACAAAATGCTTTTTTTTTCCGTGAGAAATTTTAATCAAATCTTTTTCAAAATTTTTAAGATTAATAATTAACTTTTCATCCTCTACAATTCTATTGTTTATTTTAATCCCTTTGTTTTTTATAGCCCTTCTTATTTCACTTTTAGATGATAATATTTTTTGATCATTTAATAAATTAACAATATTTATCCCTTTTTCGAATAGAGATTTTTTTAAAATAAATTCTGGTAAGCCTTTACCTGTTCCTGAGCTTTCAAAAGTTTCTTTTGCAGTTATTTCAGCTTCTGTTGCCGCTTTCTTTCCATGTAAGATTTTAGTTGTTTCGTTCGCTAATAAAATTTTTAAAACATTTATATTCTTTTCATTTTTAATTAAATCGTTTATTTCTGAAACTTTGATTTCTGTAAAAAATTTTAAAAATCTTTCCACATCATCATCAGCTGTATTTCGCCAAAATTGCCAGTAGTCATATGGAGAAAGCAAATCTTCATTTAACCAAATTGCACCTTTCTCGGTTTTACCCATTTTGGCCCCACTAGAAAGGGTGATCAAAGGTGTTGTTAAACCATAAGCCTCTTTTTGATTAATCTTTCTTATTAGCTCAACTCCATTAATAATATTACCCCATTGATCTGAACCACCAATCTGTAAAATACAATTATGATCCTCGTTTAATTTATAAAAATCATAAGCTTGCAAAATCATATAGTTAAATTCCATATAACTTAAAGATTGTTCTCTTTCTAATCTTAATTTAACACTATCAAAACTTAGCATTTTGTTAATTGTAAAATGTTTTCCAATATTTCTTAAAAAATCTATATAGTTTAGTTTTTTTAGCCATTCAGCATTATTGACAAATACAGGCTTCACATTTTTGTCATTACAATCTAATAATTTATTTAGAATTTTTTTTATTTTATTTATATTTTTATTAATTGTTTCATTATCTAAAATTTTTCTAGTTGACTCTTTTCCTGATGGATCACCAATCAATGTAGTACCACCCCCAAGAAGTACAATCGGTTTATGACCATACTTTTGAAGCATTCTTAAACACATGATTTGTAATAGACTACCAACATGCAGACTCGGCGCTGTACAATCAAAACCTATGTAAGCATTAACAGATGAAGAATTGATAATTTTATCCAATTTTTCTTTATCAGTGCATTGATGAAAAAAATCTCTTGCAATAAAGTCTTTTAAAAAGTTATTTTTCATAGATTTACAATTTAAAAATTACTATTACACAATAATTATTATAAATTAAATGAATTATGACAATCGATTATAAGTCACTAGGTTTAATGAGTGGAACTTCAGGGGATGGAGTTGATGCTTCAATTATACAATCTGACGGTGCAAAGAAATATAAGGTTTTAGTGGATAAATATTTTAAATACAGCCAAACTATTTCTTCAAATATACATAATTTAAAAAGAAAGATTAATTCACACTCTGATATAAAAAAGTTCTCTGAAGAAATAAAAGTATTAGAGAGAGACATAACAATTTTTCACGCTAAGTCAGTAATAGAAATTATTAATGAATCAAAAATAAATATTGATTTTATAGGTTTTCATGGACAAACAATATTTCATGACTCTCAAAAAAAACTTTCTTTTCAATTGGGAGACGGGAAACTTTTATCTCAACTTGTTAAAAAAGATGTTATTTTTGACTTTAGGCAAAATGATATTAATAAAGGTGGAGAGGGAGCACCCCTCTCACCTATTTTTCATAAATTAATATCAGATCAATATAAATTAAATTTACCATTATGCTTTCTCAATATTGGAGGTATCGCAAATATTACTTTAATACAGGATAAAAACTTTAATAATTTGATTAGTAGAGATATTGGACCTGGAAACTGCATGATAGATGAATGGGTAAGAAATAATTCTAAATTTAATTATGATAAAGATGGACGATTATCTCAAGCAGGAACTACAAATAAAATTGTATTAGAACAAGTGGAAGAATTTTTTTTAAAAAATATAGAAAAACAATCTTCTTTAGATACTAAAGATTTTGATATTTCTTTTGTTAGAGGTCTCTCTCTTGAAGATGGTGCTAGTACATTGACGGATTTTACTGCTCAAATTATAGTCTCTCAACTTCATACTTTTATAGGTAACGATAAAAGTAAAAATTATAAAATTTTATTATGCGGAGGGGGAAGAAAAAATAAAAACCTAATTAACAAAATAAAAGAAATAATTGCTAGTAACTTTAAAGTTGAGCTTATTGATAAATACGATATAGATGGTGATTTCGTGGAGTCCCAAGCTTTTGCTTATCTTGCTATAAGATCTTTACTAAAACTACCTATTTCTTTTCCAAATACCACTGGTTGCTCTGAACCAAGTACCGGAGGAATATTTGTTAAGTATTAAATCAAAGCAGTTTTTTCTTTAATATATTTTTCAATTTCAATGCTTAATTCTTGCTCTTTATTTTTAAAAAAGTGATTTGAATTTTTAACTTTAGAAAAAATAACCTCTATTCCTTTTTGACTTTTAATTCTTCTATCTAATTCTTCTATACTTTCTTTAGTAACTAATTCGTCGGAGTCGCTGTAAACTACTTGTCCTGATGTAGGGCAAGGAGCTAAAAAAGAAAAATCATAAACATTAGGCTGTGGAGATATAGCAACAAAATTATTTACTTCGGGTCTGCGCATAATTAATTGCATACAAATCAATGCTCCAAATGAGAAACCAGAAACCCAACATTGACTATAATCCAGATTCTCTCTCTCTATCCAATCAAGCGCTGCAGCTGCATCTGAAAGTTCACCTTGGCCATTATCAAATACACCATCACTTTTACCGACTCCTCTGAAATTAATTTTTATAACTGAAAATCCATTCTCTAAAAAAATATTATAAGCTAGCTGAACTATTTTATTATTCATAGTTCCACCATATTGAGGATGAGGTTGAAGAACTATAGCTACTGGTGATCCGAATTTTGGATTTTTGTAATACTTACCTTCTAGTCGACCAGCGGGTCCAGGAATAAATATTTCTCTACTTTTGGGTTTCATTATTAATAATGATTATTAGTTACAAAAAAAGAATAGACTTATAACACGTTTTAACGCGGCAATTAATTTTTTTTAAACCCGAGTATTTAACTAGGAATTATGCAATTATTGTTGTATTACATGCCCAAATTATGAAATTAACGACAAAAGGTAGATACGCAGTAATGGCCATGGCAGATCTAGCGTCTTATTCTGGAGACAAACCTATAAGTTTAAGTGAGATTTCTCTTAGACAAAATATCTCTTTGTCATACTTAGAACAATTATTTTTAAAATTAAAAAATAATAACCTGGTAAAAAGTGTCAGAGGTTCTAATGGAGGTTATGTGCTAACTAAACCTGCTAGAGAAATTAAATTATCAAATATAATTTTTGCTGTAGATGAAACAATCAAAACTTTAAACTGTAAAAAAGAATCCAAAAAAGGATGCAATCATAAAACAACGAAATGTATTACACATAATTTATGGGCTGATTTGGAGCAACACATTAATAGTTTTTTTGAAAAAATAAAATTGGATGAATTAATTGATAAAGGAATTCGTTAAAAAATGAAAACTCAAAAAGATATAAACACCAATCAGGATTATAAGTATGGTTTTACTACTGAAATTGAAAGTGTAAAAGCCCCTAAAGGACTAAACGAAAATACGATTAAATTTATTTCTAAGATTAAAAAAGAACCCGAATGGATGTTACAATGGAGATTAAAGGCATTTAATAGATTAAAAAAATTAAAGGAACCTAATTGGCAAAAACCAAAATATCCAAAAATAAATTATCAAGATTTGTATTATTATTCTGCACCTAAGAGTGCTTCAGAAAAACCTAAAAGTTTAGACGAAGTAGATCCAAAACTTTTAGAAACATATAAAAAACTTGGGATACCCTTACAAGAACAAAAAAGATTGAGTGGAGTGGCCGTTGATGCAGTGTTCGACTCAGTTTCAGTTGCAACTACTTTTAAAGAGGAGCTTACTAAAAAAGGAATAATTTTTTGCCCAATATCTGAAGCTATAATAAAACATCCAGAATTAGTAAAAAAATATTTAGGCTCTGTAATTCCTATTACAGATCATTATTTTGCAACTCTTAACTCTGCAGTTTTTACTGATGGATCTTTTGTTTATATTCCTCCAAATGTCAGATGCCCTATGGAATTATCAACATATTTTAGAATTAATGCTTCAGAAACTGGACAGTTTGAGAGAACTTTAATTATCGCAGACAAAGGTAGTTACGTAAGTTATTTAGAAGGATGCACTGCACCAATGAGAGATGAAAATCAGTTACATGCGGCTAATGTTGAGTTGATTGCCTTAGATGATGCTGAGATAAAATATTCTACTGTTCAGAATTGGTACCCTGGAGATAAAAATGGTGTTGGAGGAATTTATAACTTTGTAACTAAAAGAGGCGCTTGTAGGGGAAAAAATTCTAAAATTTCTTGGACACAAGTCGAGACTGGCTCAGCTATCACATGGAAATACCCAAGCTGTATTCTTCAAGGCGATAATTCTATCGGAGAATTTTATTCAATAGCAATTACCAATAATTTCCAAAAAGCTGACACTGGTACTAAAATGATACATTTGGGTAAAAATACTAAAAGCAAAATAATTTCAAAAGGGATCTCTGCTGGAAATGCAGATAATACTTATAGGGGTTTGGTAGATATAAATTCTAAGGCATTAAACTCAAGAAATTATACTCAGTGTGACTCTCTTCTGATGGGGAATAAATGCGGAGCTCATACAGTGCCTTATATCAAAAATAAAAATTCAAACTCTACTATTGAGCATGAGGCAACAACAACAAAAATTAATGAGGAACAATTATTTTATTGCAATCAAAGAGGCTTAAATCAGGAAGAAGCTGTTAGTTTAATAGTAAATGGGTTTTGTAAAGAAGTTTTGCAACAATTACCTATGGAATTTGCAGTAGAGGCGCAAAAGTTAGTATCTATTAGTTTAGAGGGGAGCGTAGGGTAATGTTACAAATTAAAAATTTAAAAGCATTGGTAAATGAAAAATCTATATTAAATGGAGTGAACCTAAATATTCAACCTGGAGAAGTTCATGCGATCATGGGTCCCAATGGATCCGGCAAAAGTACACTTGCAAATGTTTTATCTGGAAAGCAAGGTTATAACATTTCTGGAGTTATAAAATTTTGTGGTGAAAACTTAATTGACACTCCAATAGAGGAGAGAGCGCAAAAAGGGATTTTTTTGGCTTTTCAATATCCCTTAGAAATCCCAGGTGTAAATACGAATAATTTTTTAAAAACTGCTTTAAATGCAGTTAGAAAAGCGCAAGGTAAAAAAGAATTGGATACATTAACTTTTTTAAAGCTAGTTAAAGAAAAATCAAAAGAACTTGGAATAGATGAAAATTTTTTATCTAGACAACTAAATGTTGGTTTTTCTGGAGGCGAAAAGAAAAAAAATGAAATACTACAAATGAAATTACTTGAACCAAAATTATCAGTTTTAGACGAAACAGATTCTGGATTAGATATTGATGCGTTAAAAATAGTAGCTGAAGGTGTTAATTCATCTAAATCAAAAGATAATGCATTTTTAATAATTACACATTATCAAAGATTGCTAGATTACATAAAGCCAGATTTCGTTCACGTACTATCCGAAGGCCAGATTGTAAAAACTGGTAACAGTGAGTTAGGAGAGCAATTAGAAAAATCAGGATACACAAACTTATAAACCTCAATGAATAAAAATTTTGAAATTAATATAAAAAATATTTCACCAAAAGAAAAAAAGTTAAGAGAAGAAAGTTTAAACCTTTTTAATGAAAAAGGCTTTCCAAACAAAAGATTAGAAGAATGGAAATTTACTGACTTTAGTAAAATTATTGAAAATAATTTTAAAGAATTAAAAATAAACAATCAAATTGATAAAAGTCTTGTAATAAAAGAGTTAAAAAATTTTGAACATAATTCAATTTTTTTGATTGATGGAATTCTTAGTAAATTTAATTTCGCGCATGAAGACAAACAAAAATTTAGAATTAAAGAATATAGCACTGGATTAATCAAAAAATTTAAGACAGCTAATCCTTTAATTAACTTGAATAATGCTTTATCTACAGGTGGTTTTTTTTTAGAAATATCAGAAAATTACAATTTTAAAAAACCCTTAATAATTTATAATTATTTTTCTAATAATCTTAAAAATAAGATGGTAAATAATAAAAATTTAATCAAATTGAACAACAAAAGTAATTTAGAAATAGTTGAAATTAATGCTGATATTTCAAAAAATAATTATATGCAAAACAATTATACTAGAATAGAAATTGGAAATAACTCTACTTTAAAAAATTATAATATTCAGTCAAACACAAGTAATGGTTTTTTTTATAAATATATAAAAGTCAAGCTTTGCGATAAATCAAATTATGAGGAATATATTTTTTCATCAGGATTAAAATTTAATAGAATTGAGGAAGAAGTGGATATTGATGGAGAAAATGCAAAATGCTCGATTCAATCCTCTTTATTTTTAAACTTAGACTCGCATCAAGAGATCAAAACACAAATAAATCACTTGAAACCTAACAGTATAAGTCATCAAAAAATTAAAAAAGTGTTAAATAAAAATTGTAAAGGAGCCTATCAAGGAAAGATTTACGTGAAGAATATAGCCCAAAAAACCGATGCGTATCAGCTTAGTAAAGCTTTATTATTAGATAATTCTTCAGAATTTAATGCTAAACCTGAGTTAGAAATTTACGCCGATGATGTTAAATGCTCACATGGCTCAACTTCTGGAAGTATGAACGAAGATTCCATTTTTTATTTAATGACAAGGGGGATTTCTAGAAAAAATGCAGTAGATTTATTGACCAAAGCTTTTTTATTTGAGGTAGTAGAGTCAATCTCAAATACAGAGATAAAAAAAATCATAGAAAAAAATTTAGATAGACAAATTTATGGATATTAAAAATATAAAATCTGAATTTCCTATATTTAAACAGAAAATAAATGGAAAACCTCTGGTATATTTAGATAGCGCTAATTCATCCCAAAAACCTCAGACTGTAATATCGAAAATATCAAATTTTTATGAGACGGAGTATTCAAATGTAGGTAGAAGTGTTCATAGTTTAGCAGTAAAAGCGACAAATCGATTTGAAGAAACAAGAGATTTAATAAAAAAATATATTAATGCCAAGCATAGGGAAGAAATAATTTTTACAAAAGGAGCTACTGATTCCATCAATCTCGTAGCAACTTCTTATGGAGATCAATTTATTAGTAAAGGAGATGAAATTTTAGTAACAGAACTTGAACACCATTCAAATTATGTACCCTGGAACTTTATAAGAGAAAAAAAAGGGGCAGTTATAAAATTTGCTAAAGCAAACAATAAAGGAGAGGTCGAGGCAGATGAAATAAACAAACAAATAACCAAAAAAACAAAAATTATAGCAATTACTCACTTATCTAATGTCACAGGAGCTATTATTCCGATTAAAAAAATTGTTGAGATTGCTAAAGCCAAAAATATTCCTGTTTTGGTTGATGGTACTCAAGGCGCTCCACATCTCAAAATAGATATGCAAGATCTTGATTGTGATTTTTACGCAATTTCTTGTCATAAAATGTATGGACCTAATGGTTTAGGTATTCTTTATTTAAAAAAAAATGGGCAGATATTTTAAAACCTTACCAAGGAGGTGGAGGCATGATAGATGAAGTCCAAAAAGATAAAATAACATACGCTGAATCACCAACTAAATTTGAAGCCGGAACAATGCAAACTGCCGAGGTAGTTAGTTTTGCTGAGGCAATTAAATTTATAGAAAAATTAGGTATTAAAAATATTTTAGCTCATGAAAATGAAGTAATGCATTATGGGTTAGAAAAACTGAAAAAAAATAACTCTGTAAAAATAATAGGAGAGCCAAAAAATAGAGGCTCAGTAATTAGCTTTAGCATAAAAGGAATACACCCTCATGATATTGCCACTATCTTAGATGATGATGGTGTCGCTATTCGTGCAGGCCATCATTGTTGTCAAATTTTACATGAAAAACTAGGTATTGCTGCAAGTGCGAGAGCGTCATTAGGAGTCTATAACACCAAAGAGGACATGGATATTTTGTGTGAAAGTATTAATAACTGCAAAAAGGTATTTCAACTTTAATGGAACTTAAAGAACTATATCAAGAAATTATTTTAGACCATGGAAAAAACCCAAGGAACAAAGGTAAGTGTAATTCATTTAATAGCGATGCAAAAGGTCATAATCCTTTATGCGGTGACAAAGTGCATATATTTTTAAAACTTGATGATAAAAAAAAAGTTGAAGATGTTAGTTTTGAGGGAGAGGGATGCGCTATATCTTTGGCTTCTGCCTCTATTCTAACTGAAACTATAAAAGGAAAAGAATATAATAATGCAAATTTAATAATTAAAGATTTTTTAAATCTAATAAAATATGAAAAAAAAATCACTATTAACAGCTTAAGTGAAGATCAAAAAACCTCTATTATGTCTTTGTCAGGTGTCAAAAACTTTCCTATGAGAATCAAATGTGCAACTATGGCTTGGCACACACTAACTTCGGCTTTAAAAAAATAAATGGATAATTTAAAAAATAAGATAATAGAAGAAATAAAAAAAATATATGACCCAGAGATTCCGGTTAATATTTATGATTTAGGATTAATTTACAAGTTAGAAGTTTCAAAAGAAGGAAATGTTAAAGTTGAAATGACTTTAACTTCACCAAATTGCCCTGTAGCAGAAAGTTTGCCTTCTATGGTAAAAAATAATATACTAAATACTTCAGGGGTTGGAGACGTTGATTTCAAGATTGTTTGGGATCCTCCTTGGAGTAAAGACAAAATGTCAGAAGCTGCTAAATTAGAATTAAATTTATGAAAAATGAAGTAATTAAACTCAGTGATAATGCCGCTAAAAGAATAAAAGAAATAATGCAATCAGCCAATAGTTCTACAATAGGCGTAAGAGTCGGTGTTAAAACTGGTGGTTGTGCCGGCATGTCGTACGTAATGGAGTATGCAGAAAATATTAAACCAAATGAAGAAGTTGTAGAGGATAAAGGAGTTAAAGTTTTAATTGATCCAAAAGCTATTATGTATCTTCTAGGTACAGAAATGGACTATAAAAAAGAAAAATTTTCTTCACAATTTATATTTAAAAATCCAAACGAAACTGAACGTTGTGGATGTGGAGAGTCTTTTAAAGTCTAGCCACTATAGTACATTTCAAATTCAATTGGATGAGGAGTATGCTCAAATTTATAAATTTCTTGAAACTTAAGTTCTATATAAGCATCAATTTGATCATCAGTAAATACCCCTCCTTCAGTAAGAAATTTTCTGTCCTTATCTAGAGATTGCATGGCTTCTCTTAAAGAGCCACATACAGTAGGAAGTTTTTTTACTTCTGTTTCAGTCAATGAATATAAATCCTTGTCAAATGCTTTACCTGGATCAATTTTATTTTTTATACCATCAAGTCCGGCCATTAACATTGAAGCAAATGTTAAATAAGGGTTTCCTGCAGCGTCAGGAAATCTTATTTCCATTCTAGCAGCTTTAGGATTACTTATTACAGGTATTCTACAAGATGCAGATCTATTTCTCGCTGAGTAAGCTAGAATTACTGGAGCTTCGAAGCCTGGAATTAGTCTTTTGTAACTATTTGTTGTTGCGTTAGCAAAAGCATTTATTGCTTTTGCATGTTTTAATATTCCCCCAATGTAGTGTAAAGCTGTTTTTGATAATCCAGCGTATTCTTTACCCATAAAAGTTGGAGTAGAGCCTTTCCAAATAGATTGATGACAGTGCATACCTGAACCGTTATCTCCTTTAACTGGTTTAGGCATAAATGTAGCTGTTTTTCCAAAAGAATGTGTTACCATTTGAACTGCATATTTATAAAGTTGAACGTTATCAGCCATATCTGTCAATGTTCCGAAGTACATACCTAATTCATGTTGGCTTGGTGCAACTTCATGATGATGTTTTTCAACTTTAACACCCATATCTTTTAATGCTTTTAGATATTCTCCTCGCATATCCTGCGCGCTATCTACTGGAGGAACTGGAAAATAACCGCCCTTAATTCCTGGTCTATGACCTAGATTTCCATTCTCATATTTTTTACCAGTATTGTAGGGACCTTCCGAACTATCAATTGAAAAACTTGTTTCGTTCATATCATTTTTAAATCTGACATCGTCAAAAACAAAAAATTCAGGTTCAGGACCAAAATAGGCTTTATCTCCAATACCTGTTTTTTTTAGATATGTTTCAGCTTTTTTTGCCGTGCCCCTCGGATCTCTTTCATAAGGGTCTTTTTTTACTGCATCGAGAATATCACAAAAAATATTCAAGGTTGTATGAGAATTAAATGGATCAATTATAGGTCTCGATGTATCAGGCTTTAAAATCATGTCTGACTCATTAATAGCTTTCCAACCTGCAATAGATGATCCATCAAAAAAGACGCCTTTATCAAACATATCTTCATCAACAATTGTAGAGTCCATAGTTAAATGTTGAAGTTTCCCTTTTGGATCAGTAAATCTTAAATCAACAAATTCGACATCTTTGTCCTTTATTAACTTAAGAACATCTTTTGAGCTCATATAATAAGTCCTTTGTATGTTTTAATTTAAAAGAGTATTAAACATAACAGATTTCAGAATATCAATAATATAATATAAAGAGATGACAGGTATGCATAATTTACATAAATACAATCAGGGCTTGAAATGAGACAGGCTAATACGTTAGACATTTTTTTACTTATTTTACTTGGTGTAATTTGGGGGTCATCTTTTTTTAATATTAAAATAGCATTAGAGTCGTACGATCCCTTCACCTTAGCACTAGTTAGAGTTTTGTTTGCTAGCGTACCTCTGTTGATCCTTTGTTACATAAAAAATGTAAGAATTCTTGCATTTTCAAAAAAGTGGAAACCTTATGCCCTTATAGGAATGTGCAATATAACAATTCCTTTCGCTTTAATCGCAATAGGAACTAATAAGATTGACAGTTATCTCGCAGCAATTTTAATGAGTACTACTCCAATTAGCGGTTCTATATTAGCTCATTTTTTTACTAAAGATGAGAAAATAACTTTTTTTAAAAGTATAGGTATTATATTAGGATTTTCTGGAATTATCTTTTTGTTTTTTGATAAAGTTGTTATTAATGATAATAATTATTTATACGCTTTAGTAGTGATAGCAGGATCGACATTTTATTCAATTGGAGGAATATTAACTCTGAGATTAAAAAATATGGGTAATGAAAATGTTACAACATCAACTACTATATGGTCTATTTTATTCTTGTTTCCTTTAGCTTTTTTGTTTGAAAACCCATTAAGCAGTTCCCCAAGTATTGAGTCGACTTTATCATTAATTTATTTAGGAATAATTGCGACAGGATTGGCATGGTTATTAAGATTTAGAATATTAACTGTAAACGGTTTAGTTTTTCAAACTCAAGTTGCTTATTTAATACCCATCTTTGGTGTTATTTTTGGATATTTTTTAATGGAAGAAATAATTACTTGGAGAGTTTTGGTTTCCCTAGTAATTATAGTAATGGGAATATTTATTGTAAGAAAAAATAACAAAGGAAATATTAATTAAATGAATGGTGAGTCGATCGAATTACATATTTTATCAGTATTTGCTTTATTAAGTTTTTTTGTAATTTTATTAATAAACAAATATTCTAATTTTATCTCAAAAGGAGCTTTGCTCGATAAAGACTATTCTAAACCTCAAGCTTTTCATAAAGAAGCAGTTCCTAGAAGCGGAGGGTTAGCAATTATTTTTTTATTTGTAATATTTATCTTTATTAATAATTTTCTCTTTGAAAATAATTTTCTAGATTATCTAATTATTTCATTTTTACTTTTTGTATTAGGGTTTTTAGATGATTTAAAAATTAATTTAAGTCCCAACATCCGTTTGATAGCAATGATTGCAGTTTTAATTCTTAGTATAAATTTTTTATCAGTCGAGATAAATAGAACTGGATTTTTTTTTCTAGATGAATGGTTAAAAAACAATATATTTCAAACAATTTTTGTTTTATTATGTTTTATCTTTATCATAAATGGTTCAAATTTTATCGATGGATTTAACGGCCTCCTATGCATTCATTTTATCATAATTAATGTAATTTTTTTATCTATAAACTTAAGCAATTCACATTTAGATTTTTCTTTTTTTATAACCGGTCAAATAGTTATAATTTTAACGTTTTTATTTTTTAATTTTCCTTCAGGAAAAATATTTTTAGGAGATGGAGGATCTTATATGATTGGTGCTTTGACCGCTTTAAATGCCATAAACACTTCTCATTTAAATCCTTACATTTCTCCAGTATTATTTGCAGTCATTTTATTTTATTTATTTTTTGAGGTTTTTTTTTCTTTTATAAGAAAAGTATATTCGAAAAAGTCGCCTCTTCAACCTGATGAATTACATCTGCATATGTTAATCTATAAAAAATTAGAAACATATAAATCAAGTTCTTCTAATAATTATTTAACATCTTTAATTATTAATTTTTCTTATTTAGCTTTACTTTCGCCTTTATTTTTCTTTTATAAAAATCATATTTTTTTAAGATACGCCTTTATAGGTTTAGTAGTGACTTATGTCTTAATTTACTTTAGAATTAGAAAAAACCAATTAAAATAGTTGAAATTTATCGTATAAGTTTATTTTACTAGTTGTTTTTATCTATAAATAAGCACTAGAAAAAAAACTTAAATAATATACAAGCTTAACGATAATTGAGGGCAAGTGGCGGAATTGGTATACGCGCTAGTCTTAGGAACTAGTGCCGCAAGGCTTAAGAGTTCGAGTCTCTTCTTGCCCACCAAATGAAAATTATGAAAGTTGAAATTAAATCTAAAAAAGGATTAAGGACGTGTTTATCTATAATTGTTGATAAAACAACTATACAAAATAAATTAAATGAAAGATTGCTTGAGCTACAATCTGAAGTAAGTTTAAAAGGTTTTAGACCAGGAAAAGTTCCAGCAGGAGTTATTAAAAGTCAATTTGGCAAAGCTGTTTATGGGGAAGTTATAGATAAACTTCTAAAAGAAACATCTAGCAATGCAATAAAAGAAAAAAAAATTAAAGCAGCCGGACAACCCAAACTAGATTTAAAAACTTTTGGAGAGGGCAAAGATTTAAACTTTACACTTGAGATCGATTGTTTACCTGAAATTAAATTGAAGCCTTTTGAAACTTTCAAAGTTAATGATTATAAAGTAAAAATTGACAGCAAAATAATAGAAGATAAATTGCAAGAAATTTCTAAACAAAATAAAAAATTTGAAGATAAAAAAGAAACTGATAAAGCAGTGCTAGGTGATCAAGTAGTTTTTGATTACTCTGCAACTGTTGATGGAAATAAATTTGAAGGAAGCGAAGGTAAAGGAGTTCAACTTGAATTGGGAAAAGACTTATTTCTAAAAGGATTTGATACTCAACTAGTCGGGGTTAAAAAAAAAGAGACTAAAAGTGTAATTGCAATTTTACCCGCAAATCATCCAAAAAAAGAATTAGCTAATAAAAAAACTAAATTTGAATGTCAAATTCTTAATATTAAAAAATCAGTAGAAAATAAAATAGATAATGATTTTGCTAAATTAATGGGTGCTAAAGATTTAACTGAATTAAGAAAGTTAATAGAAAATCAAATATCTTCCCAATACAATCAAGCTTTAAATTCTATAACAAAAAAAGAAATTTTAGACCTAATCGATAAATCATATGATATTGATTTACCACAAAATTTAGTTGAAAATGAACTTTTAGGAATTACAAATACTCTTAAAAAAGAAGAGGTTGAAAAACATAAATTAAAAAATGAAAAACTTGCTAAATCTAGAATAAAAGTTGGGCTTATACTTAATGAGTACGGTGAAAAAAATAATTTAAAAGTTGAAGCAAATGAAGTTCAAGCCGAGATACAAAAACAGATGAAATCAATGCCAGGTCAAGAAAAAATGGTAATAGACTATTATCAAAAAAATCCTAACGCATCTCATAGTTTAAAAGGAGCAATTTATGAGGATAAAATTATAAGTCTAATAAAATCTAAAATAAAATTAAATTCAAAGATTTTAACAACAAAAGAGGCAGAGAAAGTAATATCAGATTTCAATAAATCAGCAGTAAAAAATGATAAATCTAAAGAGATAAAATCAACAAAAAGTAAATCTAAAACAAAAAAATAGTAAAAAGTAATCAATAGTTGTATAAATCATTAACTATGAGTCGCGATATACAAGAGCAAATGAATACTTTAATTCCTATGGTTGTAGAACAATCTAGCAAGGGAGAAAGAGCTTATGATATTTACTCTAGACTTTTAAAAGAAAGAATTGTTTTTTTAGTTGGCCCCGTTAATGACAGCGTCGCCTCTTTAGTCACAGCGCAATTACTTTTTTTAGAGTCAGAAAATCCAAAAAAGGAGATAAATTTTTATATTAATAGTCCAGGAGGGCTAGTTACAGCTGGGTTAGGAATTTATGATACAATGCAGTTTATCAACTCACCTGTTTCAACTCTATGTATCGGTCAGGCTTCATCTATGGGTTCATTTCTTTTAGCAGCTGGGGAAAAAGGAAAAAGATTTTCACTACCAAATTCTAGAATTATGGTTCATCAACCTTCAGCTGGATTTCAAGGACAAGCTAC
>MDTB01009683.1_pt1 | contig 28553 bp, 25 predicted proteins | sample 811161 | NCBI WGS metagenome assembly MDTB01 (sample SAMN05326650, study PRJNA326480) | marine metagenome | isolation source: seawater | place: Mediterranean Sea | collected 2009
TCCCAATTGGCGCCACTCGACTGCTGATTCAGGTTCATCCGCATCACAAGCGGCTTACCAAGACTGTGAGAGACCTCGATGAATTTGATCCAACTGGGGTGGTGCCGGAGGATATAGCCGATCACCAACTTACGTCCAGTCTCGCGGGCCTTGGCAACGATCTCTTCGGCTTCCGCGACCGTTTCAGCAAGAGGCTTTTCGATAAAAACATCAGCCCCAGCTTCCATCGCTGCATTTGCAAAATCAGCGTGGGTATCCGGGTAGGTTGAGATGGAGACTGCATCCGGTTTGGTCGCCTCAAGGGCTTCATAATAATCACCAAACTCAGGATAGCTTGCTTCGAGATCTTCATTGAGTGCCCTACGGCTCCCCTCAGAACGGGTAACAATCCCGCAGATCTCAAACCCATCGATCGCATGGTATGCCCGGGCATGGGAAGTCCCCATGTGACCCGCGCCAACACATAATACTTTAATCGTCTTGCTCATGATTTTGAAATTCTTTTTCCTGCTCCGCTGCAATCTCGGGATCACCCTTGGGAGGCCCTTTTTTTAAAACTTTGATTGCTTTGAAAAACTTCACCATCCCACCAATTGTACAACCAATAATGACTACGATGATCGCAACAGCCGCAAAGTCACCGACGTGGAAAGCGAGGATCATTCCTCCGTCGGCTCAGTTCCCGTTTTATCTTTGAAGAACAACAAGAAAATGCCCAGCACACCAGCTGCGAAGATTGCCGGGAACATCCACAGTTTCTTCCACTCCATTGCTTTAAGCTGGGACATGCGGGCTTCGCCCTTTTCCTTCTCCAGTAATTCAGCCTGAGCCACAAGCTTATCTGTCTTACTCTCCTCGATCCTTTCTCTCACTGCCGTAAGCTCCTTCTCCTTAGCAGCTACAACGTCTCCGTATTCCGCCACTGCTGCCGGAGAAGCAGACTTCTCGACATAACCAGCAACTTGAGCCCCGATGAGCATTCCAATCCCAAGCGTGAACAGGACCAACAAACCCTGGGCTTGCGCCCGGATATTGCCGGGAGCTTTTTTATCAGTGTAAATTTGGCCGGTCACAAAGAAGAAATCGTAACAAATGCCGTGAATGATGACCCCCATCAGAATCATCCAAACAATTTGGTCGGGAGCTCCAAAAGCAAAAAGGAAGTAACGACCGACCCACGCGAGCATACCAATCGCGAGCATCCATTTTACCCCAAGTCGGGCAAAGAAAAATGGCATCACAAGCATAAAGAAAATCTCTGACATCTGCCCGTAACTCATGGTCTGGCCGATCGGAAGTTCTGCCATTTCGACTACCCGGCTCGTGATCTGATAATAAAAGGCCAACGGGATACAGATCAGCATCGAGCTCAATAAGAAAACGAGATAAGAACGGTCCTTGAGCATGACTAGGGCATCAAGTCCTAAGACATCTTTAATACCAGCTTTTCCAGTTGCTGTTGGGGGGGTTGAAGGAAGGGCAAAACTAAACAGTCCGAGGAGCACGGCAGCGCCGGCCGCTAGGTAAAACATCTCCACTTGCTTGTCCCAAACCAGGAATGAGAGGCTCAAGCCAGCAATAATCCAGCCAATGGTTCCAAAAACACGTATCAACGGGAATTGTTTCTCAGCACTCTGGATATTCTTCATCGCGATCGTGTTGGTCAAAGCGAGAGTTGGATAGTAGCACAGCATGTGGCCGAAAAATGCCCAGTTGATAACACTTGGATTGACGCCGGGCTTCATCATTCCCGCTGCCACAAACATGATGACACCCCCGAGGAGATGGAGGGCAGCCAATACTTTTTGGGCTGGGAAATAGCGGTCTGCGATCATGCCCACAAAAAACGGGGAGAGAATTCCGGCTATCGGACCCACGGAATAGGTCCAACTAAAATCACCTGCGGTAAATCCAATTGTGCCCAGATAATTAGGAGCTGTGACATACCATGCTCCCCAGATGAAAAACTGGAGAAACATCATAATCGACAGCTTGGCTGTCGTGCTAGAATTGAAATTGCTCATTGTTTTGTTTAGTATGGGTAGATTTTCTTTTCAAGCCTCAACCCGCGAACGTTTGCGGTAGGAACTCGGAGTCATTTCGTACATGCGCCGGAAGGCACGGGTAAAACTAGTGAGGGAGCCGAAGCCGGTGCGCCCAGCAATCACGCCGAGGTCGAGTTCGCCTTGCTCTAGAAGATAAGTAGCCCGCACAAGACGGACCGATCGCACGAAGTTACCCAGAGAAACTCCGGCTCCATCGCGAAAAACTGCGCGCAGGTAGCTTTCAGAGACCCCCATCGCCCTTGCAAGGGCCGGCATAGCGAGATCATCCTCGAGGTTTTCCATGACGTATTTCTTGATCTGTGCCACAAGGTCGGTATCCGGTTCGGCTTTGTTTTGCGCAGGCTCTGCGGTTTCCATCACTTCGAAGACCTTGCCGAGGGCGATACTGCTCTGCAGTCCATCCCCATTTTGAAATTTTGCCAGGAATTCCACAAGCAAACTCATGGCATGATCATTCATTTTACGGCCACCCGAACGCCAAAGCTCGAGTATTTGACGGGCCGAGCCCTCAAGATCAAAGGTCACGTATAGCCACGTAAACTTTTCAGGTAAATCGATGTAATAATGAATTTGGTGGGGGAAGAGTAAATGGGCTTCTTCTTGATGAATCTGACGGGTGTTGGTCTCCACTCCCATGCTTCCGTTACCTTCTAAAGCAACCAGAAGCACGTATCGGGAGTGCTGGTCGTAACGACCTGCCTTGGCTGAAATTCCATCCCAACCACTAGTCCGGTGATCCTGCGCCATCCGACAAAATGAAACGATTTCGCGAGGCAAAATCTCGCCACCCCAGTCTACGCCATTGAAATAATCGTCCGGCTGCGGAAGACTTCTAGCTATTTCGATGAGCTTTTTGTTAGTGAACATCTTTTCATGATCCTGCCGCATCACCATCAAGAAACCAGCCGACATTTATGTGATTTTGCAAAAAGCTTGCTGGGACCTCTGGTCCAACTTCTCCGCATATAGCTCGATGCACGATTTCTTTCTTGGATGCACCGCGAGCCATCAAAACTACCCGCTCTGCCTCCAAAATCGAAGCCACACCCATTGTAATGGCATGAGTTGGCACATTTTCCTCGCCCCCAAAGCTTGGCGCAGCATCTATGATGGTTTTACGGGCTAGAGTCACGCGGCGGGTCCGGCTATTCAGCGAGCTTCCTTTCTCATTAAAGCCAATATGACCTTCGCCTCCGATACCGAGAAGCTGCCAATCAATTCCACCCGCAGCCTGAATCGCCGCTTCATATTCAGCGGCCGCTCGATCTGGATCGTCCGAAACCGATGGCGGAACTGAGACGTTTTCTTGTTTCACATCGACATGATCAAAAAGATTTCTCCACATCTCGCACCAGTAGCTTCGTTCATGATCACGTCCCAAACCCTCATACTCATCAAGGTTAAAGCTGATCACGTTAGCGAACGAAAGCCCTTCCTCCCGGTGCCGACGGATCAATTCATCATAGAATGGGAGCGGCGTGCTACCCGTAGCAAGCCCCAGAACGGCACACTTTCCTTGCTCAGCACGAGCTACCAGAAGAGACTCAACTTCATCAGCAAGGACGCGACAAAGCTCGTCAACTTCTCCCACTTGCACCTCTTGCGATCCAATTTGAACTTTTTTCATGTAAATCGAAATAGCTTGTTGACGCCTTACGTAACCAGTTTCGACTATTGTTCAAGCCTCTCTTTTTTCGTCGCAAGATCGGACAAAAGCAGCGAGCCTATAACGAGACAATAAAACAGCTCTTTAGCAAAACCATGGACCAAAATCGACGTACTATCCTGAAGACCGGCTCTGCAGCAGGCCTTGCCGCATCTATTCCCGGAATTATCAAGGCGCAAAACTCGCCAGACCAAATCAAAATTGGAGTCATCGGCTGTGGTGGCCGCGGAAGTGGCGCTCTCGGCCAGGCCATGAGCGCTGATCCAAATGTGGTCCTTTGGGCCATTGGTGACGCTTTCGAAGGCGGGGTCAAGAATGCCCTCGGAGTCGGTGGCCGCTTTAACGAGCGCATGCAGGCAACCAAGGAGCGACAGTTCATCGGATTGGATGCCTATAAAGGTGTGATGTCATCCGGCGTCGACGTCGTCCTCCTCTGCACTCCTCCCCACTTCCGCCCGCAGCACCTCCGTGCTGCTGTCGAAGCTGGAATCCACGCTTTCGTCGAAAAGCCCATGGCGATCGACATGCCAGGCATCAAGTCAGTCATCGAGTCCGCTCAGATGGCTAAAAAGAAAGGCACAGCCATCCAACACGGATACTGCTGGCGATATTCTCCGGCTAACCGCGAGCTCTTCAAACAGATTCACTCAGGTGACCTTGGCCGCGTTGTTTCTATTTACGGAACCTACTTAGCTAGCCCGGTCGCCCCGCTTTCCAACGCCACCAAGAAGCCCGAGGGCATGGGCGATGTGGAATTCCAGACCCGTTACTGGCAGAACTTTGAGTGGCTCAATGGCAGCCCCCTGGTCGAGCAATGCATCCACATCGTGGATAAGGTCGCTTGGACCATGAACGACGAAGCCCCCATCGCTGCGATCGCCAATGGAGGCCGCGCTCATCGAGAAGATCAGTCTAATGTCTTCGACCACTACGACGTCACTTACGAATACGCCGGTGGGGTTTATGCCCACGTCAAACAACGCCAAATGATGAACACACATGGCGAAAACATCCACCGTGTCATCTGTGAAAACGGAACAGCCGTGGGACCTTGGAACGTCTTCACCCTCGATAAAGAGGGCAAGAAAAACTGGCGCTTCCGCAAAGAGAAAGATCAGGAGAATAATATGTATCAGGTTTGCCACAACGAGTTCTTCGCCGCTCTGCGAGCTGGGAAAATCGTTAACACTGGCGAACAAATGGCCAAGTCCACCGCTCTCGGGCTCCTAGGTCGCGAAGCCGCTCACACCGGCAAGCGAATTACCTGGGAAGACTACTGGAAGAGCGAGGAAGATCAGGCTCCGGATGACATCAAGTTCACTGACTCCTTCCCCGTCGCCCCCATCCCACAACCTGGTCGCGAGCGCAAGCAAACCAAACCATCCCGAGCATAATCACTCGAAACTGCCGACTTTCCAAGCGCGCACGGTGATCCGTGCGCGCTTTTTCTAGGCACATTCTCCTGTCATGGAGAATTGTCAGGCCATTTCGCAATTGTTACCATCCGTCCCATGAATCCACTTTTCCCCGCCCTTATGGCGTCTGCTTTCATCCTTTCTGCCCGTGGCGAACTCATGCCCACCTCTGCTGAAGTTTTTGGGGGGAAATACGCGAGCCTGGATAACCGCGCCACTTCCGACTGGTGGACACGCCAAGGACCACAGCGCAAAAACCGCAAAGCCATGATCAACCTCGATGTTCCGCGCGATAAGGTCATCGGATTCGCTATCTACACTCTCGAGGGCAGCTCGCTCAAGATGACGGCTCAACTTTTCCCACTCAAGCCAGACGAGTCGCAGGAAATCCGCCTAGAGCTTAAAAAAGGCGACACCTGGAAGGAAATCGCCAAACAAAAAATCATCTATCCTGGCTGGTCCGCTCACTTTCGCATTAACAATTGGGATGGAACCAAAGACCATGTTTATCGGCTCCGTCACGCCGAAAAAGCCACCTTTGAAGGCAAGATCCGACGCGAGCCCACCGACAAGGAAACCATTGTCGTCGGGAACCTCTCCTGCAACTCATCCCGCACTACCGGGCCCCGCCCTCTTATCTTAAAGAACCTCATCGCGCAGGATCCCGATGTTTTATTTTTCGCGGGCGACCAAACTTATCACCACACCCAACACACCTCTGGCTGGCTTGAGTTCGGCATGCAGTTCCGTGATATCATGCGCGACCGACCAACCATTACCATCCCCGATGACCATGATATCGGCCAAGCCAACCTTTGGGGTGAAAGCGGCATCCAAGCCACCAATGCGGCCGGACCAAGCGGTGGATATTTCTACGCGCCCGAATACGTCAATATGGTCCAGCGCCAACAAACTTGGCATCTCCCCGACCCCGTTGACCCAAAGCCCATCAAACGCAATATCGGCGTCTATTTTACAGATCTTACCTACGCTGGTATCTCTTTTGCGATCCTTGAAGACCGCAAGTTCAAAACTGGTCCAGAAGGGACGATCCCAAAAATGGGACCTCGCCCTGACCATATCAACGATCCCAAGTACGACCGAAAATCCGTGGATGTCAAAGGTCTTAAGCTGCTCGGTGACCGTCAGCTAAAATTCCTCAACAACTGGTCACAAGACTGGACCGGTGCTGAGCAAAAAGTCGTCCTCAGCCAAACCGCTTTTTGCGGTGCCGTTCACATTCACGGCTCACCTACCAATCGACTACTTGCCGATCTCGATTCTAACGCTTGGCCGCAAACTGGTCGAAATAATGCCCTCCGCGAAATCCGCCGAGCCAACGCCACCCACCTGTGCGGAGACCAGCACCTTGCCGTGTCTGTTCGCCATGGAATTGACGCTTTTGACGACGGGCCTTATGCCTTCACTTCCCCCGCCCTTGTAAACACTATTTACGGTCGTTGGTGGCATCCTGCTGACGCCAAGGCCGGGCCAAACCCTGTTCCTAATTCCCCGCTCCCTTGGACCGGAAATTATCTCGATGGACTCGGCAACAAAATAACGATGCTAGCTTACGCGAACCCAATCAACCGCAGCAACGAAAAGCAACGTTCCGACGGATATGGCCTCGCCCGATTTAATAAAAGAAGCGGTCAGGTCACCTTTGAATGCTATAAGCGTTTTACCGACATCACCAAAGATAAGGATTGCCAATTTGCGGGCTGGCCTCTCACTTTTAATTTTAACGATAACGATGGCCGCAAAGCCACCGGCCATCTTGAATACAACGTCGATTTCCAGCATCCGGTCGTACAAATCATCAACGAAAGGACTGACGAAATCCTCTACACAAAGCGGGTGAAAAAATCCAAAGGTAAGCTCCCTGTCTACTCTACAGATCCTCACACCATTAAGATTGGTAAAGACAAGCCTGTTCGCGTTTTCAAAACAGGACTCACCGCCAAAAAATGACGCTAGAGTGTTGCCTAAACAGTACAAAAAATTAACAGGGCGACGAAATTAGAAATCACCTCTCTCTCTTCTTCAATTTCTGGAGTATCGTACCAAGAGCATCCAATGCCGCGCCGAATGTTTTTCTAGTGACTTTGATAGTAGTAGTCGCTGTTTCCCGACAACTTCGAACGGGATTTTGACGAGTCAGCGCCAAGTCAACCCTATCAGGAGAAAACAAGCCCTAGTCCTTCGCACCATCTTTTTGACATCATGGTTTTTGCTCAAGTCGCTAATACGACACACTCTCGCTTCTTGGCTGGGGAAAAACTTAAACCTCCCCAAAGTGACAAGACAAAGAGGTAATCAGAATTTAGGCTACCACCCCAATGTTTTTAGCATCCTAAATTATGGAATCGGTTGATCCCCGCTTATTTCGATCATTCCAATCCTAAGAAAATATCTACACACCAACACCCCCCTTAATGCAGTTTTTTTAACATTTTGGTTGCTTGTCAGATATTTTGATGCAGTTTTTCCAGCAAATGAAGTCATTGATCATTATTTCCGTTGCCGCCGTTCTTTTCTCCTCTTGTTCATCGCCCTTTTCTTCCTCCGCAGGAATGGCTCCGGATGCCGCTTATTCCAAACGTCAGATTCAGCGATCCGGAACCATAAACATGAAATCACGCTCTCTCGAATCCAGCTCGAAAAAATCAATCGCACTCGTCGCCCATCATCAAGCGATTATCACCTCCTCCAGCCTGACCGACGATCGCTTCAAGGCCACCATTCGCGTCCCTTCAAACAGCCTTCCCTCACTCATGCAATCACTCGAGTCGGTTGGCAAAGTCACCTCGTCCCAAGTCAGCATGGATGATATCACCGCCGCTTACCTAGACCTAGAAGCCAGTCTGAAAAATAAAAGTGCCCTCCGCGACCGCCTCCGCGCTCTCCTTTCGCAAGCCACCAAGGTAGAAGACATCCTAAAAATCGAGAAAGAACTTAGCCGCGTTCAGACTGATCTAGATCAAATGGATGCCCGCATGAAATCGATGCGTTCCAAGGTCGCCAAGTCCACGCTCAATCTCTCCATCATACGGCAACGCATTCCTGGACCACTCGGAATCTTCTCAAAAAGTGGCGGATGGATTTTTGATAAATTAAATTACCTCAACTAAGCTACTGGCAGGAGTCAAATGTTGCGTGTCTCATCGTTCGAACTCCACCTCGCCCCATCGCAAGGGCAAGTGCATATTCACCGCTCCCTGCGGGCTCCAAACCCAGTTATTTTCAGGATGTTCCTGTTCCTCGGGATTTAAACTTTCGGCCAATGGCGTTCCATGCGGAGGAATCCGGACATACTTTCCGGCAACTACTTCGTGCTGCCATTGCACGCGTGAAAAATTGACCTTCCAGATATCACCCGGTCGCGGTGGCATCCCATCTTTATGATATTTGGCCAAATCCTTCCACGGGAAAGCTATCTCGACCGACCAACCTTCATCTTCGTCAGTCGGATCATTCAGTGAACCTCGTACTTTCACCGCAGATTTCAAACCATCAAGATTACACCCCAGAATGGGAACTCCACCTTCGCCATAGGGCTTTGGTAGGCTTAACTCCCAAATCGTTCCGAGCGCATTAATCTCAAATTCGTAATAATTCAGACCGTCACAATCGGGATCGATAAAGACTTCGAAATCATTATCTTCAAACATAATTTCGTTCTTCTTGGTAATGGTCCCCCAGACATGAGGTTCCTCGAGCTGAGCACCCACGTAGAAGTAGTCGTCATCCCAAGCCATTTTGACTCGGGTTTGAAAGTAAGGTCGAAGTTCTTCCTGCCCGGTAATATCAACAAAGTCGTCGGTCCACGGCAGCTCCTGCCATGCCGGATCCTCTAGCGAACCATCGATCTTGATTGGCCCCTCGACCCTGCGGCACTGGTAACGTCTTGGCTTCATTTCAATTGATCCCAGTAAAGGTCAACCGTCTTTCCCGCTGGCACCTTGACCATCCGCGTCTCGCCATCAAGAGTCACCTTAAGGATTTCGCCGACCTTAATATGGAGCTCGGCCATGTCGTTCAAATCAGCGGTGCCCGCCTTTGTTTTAACCACCTCATTTAAAACTGCTACAACCCGTTTACCACCCTTCTGATCCCACATCCGAAAATAAACTATGCCTTCGGAAGTCTTCTTTTTTTTCACGTAGCGAAAGGTCACATTGACTCCCGCCACCTCTTTATTCCGAATATCCCATACCATCGGAAAATTTGATCCCGTCTTCTTCCACGACGAAGCCCAAATCGCATGCTGCCATTGATCCTCAATTGCCTTAGAAGCATCCCCTGTGAACCACCCCCGATTTAATCCTTTAGCGTCGTATTCATCGGCTCCCGTAAAGTACCAATTGCCATCATCATAAACCTCAACCCAAGTATGATTGCCCCGCTTGTTAAACCACAAGGCAGTCCCTGCAATTCGAGCAGGAATGCCAACTGACCTACAAGCATCTACAAGAATAATTGATAGTCCGGTGCAAGTCGCTTTCCCCAATTTAATCGACTCCGACGGACTCTGATTTGGAGCCTTCCGCCCTGTATTATAATGGACCTTGATCAGATTAAAAATCCCCTTGTTAATCGCTTGCGCAGCTTCGGTCGACGTCTTGGCACCTTTTACCAATTCCTTGCACTTAGGATAAAAAAACGACCGCCAATCTTCACGCGTTTCGTCAAGCGAGGCATAAGGAAGGACATCATTCAAAAATATCTTATTTGGAACTTTTTTCGCCCAAGAGAATTCCTTTTTGGCTCTCAACGCTAGGTCCAAGTTGGTCATCAAAAATTCCCGGCTCAAATCCTCACGATCCCCTTTGGGCATTCCCTCCACCAAAAAACGTGCCGCCTTTTCTCCGAACTCACCATGTTTTTTCTCAGCCGCTTCAATAAACTTCGCCACCTCTCCACCCCATGTCCAACAGGTCAAAAGACAAAAGAAAATCAGCAGCTTTTTATTCATGCCAAGAAACTAATACAGAACCACCCGGCATGCCAAAGCAAACGAAGTAGATTCGGAGCCCTAATTTCTAAGACCATTCAATCCAAAAAGATCGTCCAGCCTGCACGCTTACTTTGACGCTTAATTAATAATATCTGTAAGTTGGAAGCCTTAAGCCTTCCCAAATAGGCGCCAAATGGGGCGTTCGAAAAGAGCCTCGAATCGAAAAACCCTTCCTTAATTTCTAGATTATCTGCTGCTTAACACTCACGCAAAAGAGACTTTAACGTGCTTAATAAATTACCTTTGGTTTTTAACTCATTTACTAAATCGGCCAAAATAGCGGAGATTTTGACCTGAAACGAAGTCTGAACACATCCAACAAATCTATTTCGCGCTCAAAAAATCCTCCTAAAAAAGCTCAATCAATCCTCGCAATTGCAAATAATCCAGCCAATCTCGCGTTGTGAAGTCCGATCGGAATGTCCGTTCTTACTTCATTTTTTAATTCAAAGACTATGAAACTGTACCTCGGCAATCTGCCTTTCGCTGCTTCGGATGACGACATCAAAGAAGCATTCTCCGCTTACGGAACTATCGAAGACCTCTTCATTCCTCTTGATCGCGAAACAAACCGCCCACGCGGATTCGCCTTCATCACTCTTGCCGACGACGACCTCGCCCGGAAAGCTATCGAGGAAATGGATGGAGCTGACCTTATGGGTCGTAATCTCCGCGTCAACGAAGCCGAAGAGCGTCGCCCACAACAAAACCGCGGTGGCGGTGGCGGTGGAGATCGTCGCGGTGGCGGCGGTGGCCGTGATCGCCGTGGTGGCGGCGGTGGCCGTGATCGCCGTGGCGGTGGTCGTGACAACGAAGGGGGTTGGTAGAAAACTCTTCTTACTAAATTTTTAAAAAGGCCCGCCATTTCTGGTGGGCCTTTTTTTGGACCTAAATAAAATTCACTGCGGACAGGCAGAGAACAGTTGCAGATAGCTCGGAGTCCTTTCAGCGAGTTTCTAAGAAATGCTATGCTTCATCATAATGAAGACATCAGATCTCCAGCGCCTTTTGAATTCGCTTTGCGCTCACCTTTCCCATGTGCGGCACTCCGGGTGCAAATAATTGCAAGCGCCACTCCTCGAGCATCCAACCAATCTCCCAGATCCGGACTGCTTCGGGATATTTATTCCAAAGAATCATCCACTCATCCCAAAGAGGTAAAAATTGATTCTGCTTCTCCTCATCCCGGATCAAGGGCTGCGTTTCCAGCCGGCTGATCCGATCCTCTATTCCATAGAAATACCGCTGATACCTCTGCATCCGATCGTAGCCAGCCAGCCAACCAAAGCCAGGTCGTAACAACCATTCCCGCTGCTCTTCCAATTGCGTCACCACTTCACCAAGATGCCGATCTTGTCGATTCTCATTCATCCACTCCCGCACCCGGCCATCAGCCTCCGCCATTCCTTCGACCGCGCCCGCCACTTTCTCAGCAGAAGCAAACCATTCTCCCCGCCCGATAGCTGAAGATTCCCCAAACTCCTCCTCGGTCCGCGCAATTCTCTTCATCCCACCTTCCGCCGAAACACGTATAAAATCCTCTAGAGTTTCCTTCGGTAGCAAAGACAGCATAAAACGCCCCGCCATCTTCAACGGGAAATTTTTGCGCACATACTGGCAATGCTCAGCATACTCGATAAGAAACAATCTAACCACCCCGGCACGATGGCTCTCAGCCGCCTCTTCTCTCTCCAGATAGGCACGCATTCCTACCGTATTTCCTTCGTCTACCAAGCCTGGGAAAATACCATCTTCCGCCTCAACCGGAATCTCGCCAAAACTCCAAACCTCGCCACCCGTCATCTCCCACTCCTCATTTGCAGCTGCTTCACGCCGCGCCCTCAACTCTCCTGCCAGCTTTTTTTTGATTGCCCAAACATCCTCACCAAAGGCCATTACCTCATCCATCTCATTCCGCACCCGTAGCTTTGGTCTCAAGTGTTGAGGCAATCGACTCGCCTCCAAACCTTCTAACGAATTTCGCCCCACTTTCTCTCGCAGATACTCAAGTAAGGCCTCGTCTAAATGCCCCTGCGGTTCCCAATCCCCCCACATAGAAATAAATCCCGATACCTTCTCTGCCACCGGTTGGCACTCCCGACGCCAATCTTTTGGCAAGCTTCGGATCAACAACTCCACCCGATCTTCCAAAATTCCCGGCACCCCCCAACTCGGCAGATAATCCGGAAAAATCGCCAATTCGTCTATTCCCACCTCAAAAGTCAGCCCGTCATCATCTGACTCAAGATCACTGACATATTTCACCTGCCACTCACGCCCTCCATGCTCGACCACATCTGGAAAAAGTCGCAGTCGATCTTCGACATCTTCCTCCCAAATAAGATCTGAAAAACGCACCATCAACTTTCCTGCGTCCTCCGGTTTTTCGGTCAGTTTGTAAAACTGCTTTGTGGTATTCGTCGCTGCTGGCAAACGCTCAAAAAAGAAATCATACGCGGCAACCTCATTCCACAAGTAGCCAACTCGCCGCAATTTCCGTTCCGCTCCCAAAATGGTTTCCTTCACCCACGCCAGGTTCTGCGTCACCAAGTTGTTACCACGCATCTTCCCATCCACCAGGGCCTCCCGCACAAAAACCTCAAAAGCCATTTTCGGATTTACTCGGCCAAAGAAGGCTCTCCGCCCCTCCACCACCGTGAGACCCCCAAGTAAGACATCCTCTGTCCCGTAAACCGCCCCCTGCTGCTCATTCCAATACGGTGAATGATATTTGCTCCGGCACAAATGCGGCACCACTTCCTCAACCCATTTAGGGTCAATTTCCGCCACCTTCCGTGCCCACAATCGCGAGGTTTCAACCAACTCAAAACCCAAAACCCAAAGCGCCCGCTTGCTCTTGAACAGCCCAGAGCCCGGGAAGACCGCAAACTGCCGGTTTCCCACACTGTGATAAATACGCTTTTCTTTATCCCACACTCCAATTTGTCGCGGAATCCCCGTCAGCACTGACTTGTGCACCTCGGCATAAACATCTGCCGCTGTATCAATAACCTTACCCTTTATCCCCTCCTTCTGGAACGAACGACGTAGTTCAGAGTTGATTCCCAACCATTCCCTCACCCGACGGTAGCTCAAAAAATGCTTTTCACACCACCTCCGCAATTGGTTGGACTTGAGCTTTCCTTTCTCTCCCCTGAAATCCTCAATCCCCTTCCACAAATTCAAAAACACCCCAAAATCCGACTTGTGATCTAAAAACTCTTTCTGCCTCTCATCGGCCCGCTCTTCCTTGCCCTGCGGCCGTTCCCTTACATCCATCGCAGAGAGCCCCGATACTATGATCAATACCTCCTCAAATACCCCTCGTCGCTCGCTTTCCACCAACATCCGGCCCAATCGCGGATCCAAAGGCAATCTAGATAAAGTCCTCCCCGTATCAGTCAGTCGCGCCTCCGATTTCTTTACCACCGCACCCACTTCCTCAAGAGTATCCCAACCTTCATTCACCGCACGGGGCCCCGGCGGATCGATAAACGGAAACTCCCTTAAATCTCCCAGCTTCAGCGAAAGCATTCGTAGAATTACCCCACTTAAAGCACTCCGCCGAATCTCCGGATCCGTGAACTCCGATGCCATCTCAAGTGCTTCCTCATCATAAAGCTTCACACAAATCCCATCGCGCACCCGGCCACACCTCCCTCGTCTTTGCCGGGCACTCGCCTGCGAAATCATTTCGATTTGCAAACTCTGCACCTGCCTCGAAGGACTAAATCGACTCACCCTTGCCATCCCGCTATCCACCACCGAAACAATTCCCGGAATAGTTAGCGAAGTCTCGGCCACGTTCGTCGCCAAAAAGACCCTCCGCTTCCCGCTGGGAGCAAAAACCCTCTCCTGATCAGCCAGAGAGAGCCGCGCAAAAACCGGTACTGCCTCAGTGTTAAAAAATCCCTGACCCTCGATCAAATCCGCACACTCACGGATTTCTCTCTCCCCCGGCAAAAATACCAAGACATCGCCATCAGGATCTAAATCAGTCACATATTCCACTCCACGTAAGACATGCTCGCGTAAACTCTCACTCTCGTATCCAGGCAAAAAAACATCTTCTACCGGAAAAGTCCGCCCCTCCACCTGCACTACCGGACATTTTTCAAAAAACTCAGAGAACCTTCTCGCATCCAAGGTAGCCGATGAAATGACCACCCGTAAATCCTTCCGCCGTTTAACCAGTTGCTTCAGATATCCCAACAAAAAATCTATGTTCAACGAGCGCTCGTGGGCCTCATCAATAATAATGGTATCATATTGCCGTAGCTCCCGATCTCCTTGCGTCTCTGCCAGCAAGATCCCGTCCGTCATAAATTTCACTTTCGTTTCTTTCGAGCAAACCTCTGTAAAACGGACCTGCCACCCCACTTCTTTTCCAATCTCCACCTTGCACTCATCCGCCACCCGACGAGACACCGAAGTCGCGGCCAGTCGCCTCGGCTGGGTACACCCAATCCGGCCCTCTTGCCCCAACTCACGCGCAAGCTCCACCGCCATTTTGGGCAACTGGGTCGTCTTTCCAGACCCTGTTTCACCCACCACCACTAGCACCTGCGAGGACCTGAGGGCCTCGAGGATTTCCTCCCTCCGACGAGACACCGGCAAATCTGGATAGCTGATGTTCAAGTCGGTGGTTTAGCGGTGCTTTCTCAATCCCGCAAGTCCTTCCCAACAACTGATTGATGAGATTAAGCATTCTTGGGTAGCTCGAGGTCAAAGATTCACTGATACCAGAATTCCCAAACGCTCTTTCTCCGACAATATAGAGCTCTCAACTTCGACAAACTTTTGGTCGTTCTTGATTCCAACAGCAACATCATGTTTATTTATTAGGAAGAAACTTTTGATTTCAAAAGCCCTACCACTTCAAAGAAGCTTCCGATTCCTGTTCGAGACCAGCGAGAAATGAGTGGCGCAAGCGAATACCTATCTAAATTTCTCAATACAGCATCGGTCTTTCTTTGTCCGGTCACCACCCCATATCAATCACTTCATTTTCTCCATGGATGAACCGATCACGGTATCTTCTGAGCTGCTCGCCCGTATCCGGACGGGTGATGAAAAAGCATGGCGCGAAATGGTTCGCATTCTTAATCCACTCGTCTCAAAAATAATTCGTAATCAAGTCCGCCGAAATACTGACCACGAGGACATTGCCCAAGAGGCCTTCACTAAAATCTTCCTTAAACTCGATCAATTTGCCGGCCACCAACCCTTTACCCATTGGGTTTCTCGGCTGACCATCAACACTTGCTATGATTGGCTCCGCAGAATTAAGAGTCGGCCTTTGATGAGCTACTCAGATCTCGGTGAAGCTCAGGCTCAAATCGTCGAGAAAAACCTCAGCAGCCAAACCGTTGACGGCAAAGAAAGTCTTGCTTCCATGCGCGAACTTCTTGATCAGCTTATCGCCACCCTTAACCCGCGGGAACAAATCGTCATTCGCCTTCTCGACCTCGAGGAAAAGACCGTGCAGGATGCCTGCAATCTAACCGGCTGGGGAGCCTCAAAGATTAAGGTCACTGCGATGAGAGCCCGACGTAAACTCAGCGAGCAGCTCAAAAAACTTGAACCAAATCAGTGATATGAATGACAACGACGACCCTTGGAAGCGACTTGTTGATGCGGCAAAAACAGCACCCATTGACGAGCAGCCGGAACCCAACTTCAAAATCAGCGTCAAAGCCCTGCGCGAAAGAGTTCAATCGCTCTTTCTAGCGCTCACCTGGCGTAAGTGGTCAATCCTTGCCGCCATTCTTGCCGGTCTGATCTTACTCATTTTCTTCCTTCTTCGAGATGACTCTTCATTACCCGAGCCAATCATTCCGACCGAACCCCCAACTGCTCCCGAGACCCTATGAAACCAAAACTTCGCGACTACCTAACCATCATCTTTGCACTCCTCATCATCTTCGTTTGTGGCTGTGGCGTAGGCTTCCTGATTGGAGAAAAGGAAGGGCGCCAAGAAACAGAAACGCCAAATGCTATCGGCTCTGAACACGATAGTGGTAATTGGAAAAAACAAACCATGGAGAGCCTCGGAAGCCGCCTTGATCTATCTGATGACCAACGCGAAAAGATTTTGGGCGAAATTGAAGCAACCTCACTTGAAATTGCGAACAACCAAGAAACAGCGATTGAAGACCACTACCGTGTCATTTTGGCGCTTCATGACCGTCTCATCCCCCATCTGGATCCCGATCAGCAGGAAAAAATCAAGAAAGATCGAAACAAGTTACAACGGACGATTGATCTTCGTTTCAAGTAACGAACCAGGAGTATTTCGTAAAATCTTGGACGTCCTGCAATCTTCTCCCTCTCTGAACCTAGTAGAGAAATAAGGGAATAAACCATTTTCCTCAGGATCTTTATTTCTTGATCTGCGATGTCTCAATATTTGGGTTGCTAAACCACAACGTGGAAAAAAGTAGTTTTTTGTAACCAATCCTAAAACCTCTTCGTCTTTCCTGATATGATAGCTTTTAATTCGACCCTTCAATTTAAGAGCTAGCGTTTCCGTCGTAATTAGCCTATGACTAAAGCTTAAATTTAAAATAATGTCCCGATCTTCTTTCATTTTAGCAGCCACTCTCTTCGTAGTCGCAGCTACAATGGTCTTCATCAGCTCATTCGACCGGGCCAATGGAAGGTCTCAGCCTGTCTCGGTTGGAGATCCAATTGACAAATTAAATGCTTTGCACGGCAGCGCACGTGAATCCACTCCTCGCACTCGGGTTAGGTCATCACGAGATAACGACAATACTCTTTCAGTCGAGAAATCAGCTACCACACACCTTAACTTTGAGGAGTTAGTCCGAGTCGACCAAATTTTGTCACGGATAGAGCGTGATGCCCAAGAACAGCTAGATCAATATTCGAGAAACTATGGGCTAACCGGGAAACAACAACGTGAGATCTTCCCTGTCCTCGTCGCCTATCACGACCAAACTCATCCCTCCATCAAGGTGAACGGTCAGACCATTCCCTCTGTAAATTTAGATTATAACCTGGAACAAACTATTTCTTCATTTCTCGACTCATCACAACGAGAAGCATTCCTAGAGGATGCCGCTGATCATGAAGCTTGGTGGGTAGAAGTTGTGGGCCAGCTTGAGAACGACCTCGATACTGCTATTAGCAATGGCGAAATGGTTCCAGCCGAAAACCTTTCTCCGGGTCTTCGGATAGCCACGGAAAGTGCTGTTGGGGATGGTGGATCCTCCGGCCACTCCGGTGGAAATCTATTTGATTTGCTTGCTCAATAATCTTTCCGAATAGCGTTGCCGCCAACTTTAAAAAGATGAATCTAACAATAATAATAATGACTAGCAGCCTGCTATCAGGTGCTGTGATTGCAGACCATATCGCTAAATCATTCGGAGACGGGACTCTCCCGGAATTTCTCACGAAGTATGATGTGAACGAAGACGGCTCCATCGACGAAGAAGAGCGTCAAGCGATCAAAGAAGAGCGCAAGGCAGCGCGAGTTGGAAGACGTGCTAATTTTGATACTGATGGCAACGGACAACTCTCCTCGGATGAGCGCGAATCACTTCGCGAAACAAGTGCTTCCGAGCGCGCTAAAGGACTCGAGTTAATTCGCGAATCACTTCGAAAAAGAATCACCGCCAAGCGCGTTGAAAAATTTACCGAGATCGCTGGTGAGGACGGACTTCTTTCTCTCACAGAGATGGCGGATCTTAAGGCTTTTCAGAACATGTCCGAAGAGCGGCTTTCTTCCCTTTTTGCACGTCTAGATGCAGACAACAGCGGTGACGTGACTCTTGAGGAATTTAAGATGCGCCTTCGTGACCACAGTTCGCCGGCAAAACCTGATCCAGATAATTAAAATTTCGACTTAGCTGGCAACGAAAAATGATCTGGAAAAAGATATCTCCATATTCTGCCGAAAACCATGAAGCTCCCAACAATCTCGCTGACCCTTATTCGTGAGCTTTTAAGTTTCGGGATTAATTGAGATTGACTAAATCACCGGAGGTAGCCCCACAAGGCTACCTTTTTTGTGCTATTCCCAACAATATATTATGATAACCTCCTCCGCTTAAGGTCTGAAATTCTTTCATTCGCCCTCTAGGCGCACCACTGATCCCGTGAAAACGTTTCTCGCACTTCTTTTCCTCATTCACACCGTTAAAGGCGAGATCCTTTATGATACCGATTTCGACAGTTTCCCCGCGGGGGCTAATAATTGGTCTGGGAACGAAGGTTGGATTTCAAACGATACCACCTCAGGCGCGCAGGCTATCGATGAAAACGTTCTCCCCTCTCTTCTCAAGACCGCAACGCTTGGCTTTGCACAACCCACTTCTAATTTTACTTTTATCGCACTCGACCTTGAATATGACCACATCGCTAGTGAAAAACCTGTCGTAGAAATTGATACCCTTATTGGTATTGAGGATTCCACTAACGGTCAGCGGGACGACTTTTATCTTAGTATCTATAATGCGGATGGAAATCGCCTGGCCTCGATCCGTTTTGACAATGAAAGCCCAGACTCTACCAGCTCACAATTTGGAATCTGGCGCGTAAGTGGCACTAACCAGTTTGATACTCTGTTTGATTTTACCCTGGGGGAACTTTTCAATCTTGTCGCCACTGTCGACCTTGAGGAAAATATTTGGTCTGCATCTATCGATGAAATCCCTATTTTCGAGAACGCCCAATTATCAAACACGAGCGCTCCTGTTGACTTCGGCTTCCTCGCCTTCGAGTGGGAACTTGCATCTCCTTCCCCATATAATCATGGCGACAACTTTCTCCTTGTGGCTGATATCAGCATACAATCTGTCGACACCCCTTCACATTCGACAGGCGGCATGAAGAAAATCGAGGTGACACATCAATTCGACTCTTTGGGCGGCATCAACTTAAACTGGCAAACCGCTGTTGGATGGACCGACCAAGTCGAGTATTCGAATGATCTCGTCACCTGGTTCACCGACCTCCCAGGATCAACCTTTGAAAACTTGGCTTCTCCCACTGCCATCACTTTCTCCCAAGCCAAGGACCCGGACGTAACCCATCGCTTTTACCGAGTAAAGCGGACACAAACTCCATAAGTCAAATCTGCCAAAGTTCTCTAACCCGAATTTGGTGAATAGCTGCGAAGGAAAATCGGGAGCCAGCAAAGAGATTCTCTAGATGGTGAGGTCAGGACAACATACAGAGTCCACTACCCAGCATACATGACGGGCACCCATTGCTGATTGAGCGAAATAGCTCCAAGAATGGGCTTACTAAGCCGGAAGCTTCACTTGGAAGATCGTTCCTTTCCCAACTTCGCTTTCCACCGAAATTGTTCCCCCATGTGCTTCCACAATTGCCTGGGTGATGGGGAGGCCGAGCCCAGTTCCCTTCCGCCCAGTCCGAGTTCGAGCTTTATCGACCTGATAAAATCTTTCGAAAATATGCTTCAGAGCCGAAGATTCCATGCCCGGTCCCGCATCTCGAACTGACCAAAAAATTTCGGCCCCAATCTTATTTAGAGTAACCTCTATCTCTCCTTCCTCTCGATTATACTTAACCGCATTGGCCAGTAAATTTAGTAATGCCTGCCGCATCTTAGAAGGATCAAATTCAGCCTTTATTGGTTGAAGATTACACTTGATCTTAATTCCTCGTTCATCAGCTAGCGGCTCAATCAGCTTCACAGCTTCACTAGTCAAATTTTTAAGATTTCCCAGCTCGGGACTAAGATGAAATTCACCCGAATCCACCTTGGAAAGTTCCAGTAACCCTGAAGTCAAAGTCCGCATGTGCTGCGCCGAATCGACACACGTTTGCAAGGCATCCTTATACTTTTCAGGAGACCGCTCCTTGCTCAGCGCGAATTGGCCCTTGGATAAAATCACCGCAATTGGAGTGCGCATCTCATGAGAAGCGTCTGCCGTAAATCGCACCTGGTGCTCAAACGAAGTTTCCAACTTTTCAAAAGTTTCGTTCAAGACAATAGATAACTGCCCCAATTCGCTTCCATTCCCGCTAATCTTAATCCGCTGGGAAAGATCTCCATCCGCAATTCGATGAGCCGCTCCACTAATCGTCTCAATCGGCTTCAGCGATCTCCCGATCAAAAACCAACCTACCAAAAATCCTCCTCCAACAATTAAAAGCCCTATCCCAATTAACTTTGTTTTAAGCTTCGAGAGATCGGTCTCGATCGGTTCGACGGAAGCCCCCACCATTAAAATTCCTACATTCGGACTTGCGTGAATAATTTCGCGATATCCTTGCATCGTCTTTTTCGAAACACGACCCCCTTCCCGGGAAACCTCACCTGGAAACGGTCTCAATTCCTCTGGTGAATTTCCAGAAGCAAAGCGTAGTTCACCACCCCGACTCCAGTGGATCACAAAAATATTATTCTCGGCGAGCTCCTCCACCATTTCATCTAAGTTTCCCCGCCGGCGCTCTGAAGGTTCGGGACCATTCCCTCCACGTGGGCTACGCCGGGCATTGCCTTCGGGACTGGACCGAAGTTCATCTTCGAAATCATCCAACAGACTCGGCCTAGGCAATCGTCGCCCTCGCGGAGGAGGTTCGGGGCGTCTCTCCAAAGACGGCAAAAGACGCGTAATCGGAATACTCAACTCGCGATCAAGAACCTGATATTTAATCTCACGTTGGTTACGATGAAATGCCACCAACAACGCCGCGATAATCACCGCTAAGAGAAGGAGATACCAAAGCTGAATACGCCAGCGAATCGATTGCGGAAAAATACCCATCTAGATTGATTCAAGAATATACCCCTGGCCTCGACGCGTCTTGATAAAACTTTTCCCAAATTTCTGACGCAATTTGTAAACATAAACATCGAGCATATTTGACATCGACTCATCATTTTCGTCGAAAAGATGATCATATAAAAAATCACGAGTCACGACTTCGTCCCGATGCTTAATTAACAACTCTGCCATCGCAAATTCTCGCGCGGTCACCTCCACTTCCTTATCACCTAACCGCAAGGTTTTAGCCGTCGTGTTAATAGTAACATTCCCAACAGTGACCTCCGGGCAATGATCACCGCCCTTTCTTCGCATCACCGCTCGCACCCGTGCCACTAACTCAGTCAAATCAAAAGGTTTTGCCAAATAATCATCCGCTCCATGATTCAAGCCCTTGACCTTATCACACACTTGATCGAGAGCCGTTAACATTAGGACCGGTGTCTCTTTCTCCCTTCGTAATCCATCCAAAACCTCCCAACCATTCATCACCGGCATCATTACATCTAACACCACTATGTCATAATCCCAGTTCAGTGCCTTGTAGAGACCTTCCTCGCCGTCCGCCGATTCATCTACCGCGAAGGATTCCTCGCGCAGCGTCTCCACCACCACCTCACGTAGATCGTCCTGATCCTCAACTACAAGCACTCTCATATTTCCACGATCCTAACCATTAGAACATGAACAGAAAATGAACAATTATGCGCGATTCTTCCGTAATTATCTACTGCTGAAAAAAGGATTCTTGAGAGCTGTTTTTTGATGTTTAAAATATGGTATTCTCAGTTACTCAAATGACCATATTGCGCTGCTCAGCAAAATATGGTTTATCGTCATAGCACATCATTCGTCTAATTGGTCTTGTTCCGTTTAATAACTTCATTTGATCTATGCTTGGAAACTCAAATCGGCTGAACATTACTCTCGCGCTCCTCGCGAGTGGCTCGATGGTTTGTGCCAATAATTCGGAGGGCATTGAATATTTTGAGACCCACATTCGCCCTCTCTTTATCGAGCACTGTTACGAATGTCACTCAGCCGGCGCTAAAGAGCTGAAAGCCAACCTCTCCCTTGATTCCCGGACCGGGTGGGAAACCGGTGGCGACTCCGGCCCCGCTATTATCCCTGGAGAGCCTGAGGACTCCCTGCTCCTTCACGCCGTTTCCTACTCCAATAGCGACCTAGAAATGCCGCCCAAGAATCGGCTCCCAGCGTCTAAAATCAAGCATCTCAAATCATGGATCGCGATGGGGGCACCTGACCCTCGCGAAAGCAAAGTCCAAAAAACCACTCCCAAGATAGACCTCAACAAAGGTCGCCAATTTTGGTCCTTTCAACCTCCCGTCGCATACCCAATACCAAAACCCCGGGACCTAGCATGGCCAAACAACAATATCGACCGCTTCATCCTCGCTCAACTCGAAAACCAAAACATCACTCCTGTGAGAGGCGCATCGAAAACTGCACTTCTTCGTCGCATTTACTTCGATCTTATAGGACTGCCACCTTCGCCCGACGAACTCAGAGCCTTCCTTCAGGACAAGTCCCCACAAGCGTTCCAAACTATCGTCACTAATCTCCTCGCTCGCCCAGAATTTGGAGAACGATGGGGCCGTCATTGGCTCGACATCACCCGCTTTGCCGAATCATCCGGTGGCGGCCGCTCCCTCGTCTTTCCCGATGCCTGGCGTTTTCGAGACTACGTCATCGACTCATTTAACAAGGACAAGCCTTACCACCAAATCGTTCGCGAACATCTCGCTGGAGACCTTCTTCCCCACTCGTCGCACATCCAAAGAAACTCCCAACTTATCGGCTCGGGTTACCTTGTCCTTGGCGCACTCAACTATGAACTGCAAGATCACGAACTTCTCAAAATGGAATTCGTCGATGAGCAAATCGATGCCGTAGGTCGCACCTTCCTCGGGATGACTCTGGGCTGCGCCCGCTGCCATGATCACAAATTTGACCCTATTCCCACATCCGACTACTACGCCCTCGCGGGAATCTTCCAAAGCACGCGCTCGATGGGGAAAGGCAGTGCCGCCTCTGGAGTCACTTCCTTCGCTACCACCCCCCTCGAAATTACCAATCACGCCGAAATCTCACGGCTCCACAGTTCGATCGGCTCTCTCAAAAAACAAATTGATACCCTCAAAAGCTCACCTGATCTAAAAAACTTCCCTGGCCTCATCATTGATTCAAACGAAGCGCAACTAACCGGAAATTGGAAGAAATCCACCGCATCGAAACCTTGGATCGGCAAGAGTTACCTCCACGACGAAAATGCCGGCAAGGGAGAAAAGAAAGCCCAGTTCACCACCATTCTTGAGGAAACTCGCGACTATGAAGTTTTGGTCGCCTACAGTTCAGGCTCCAATCGTGCCAAAAACGTTCCTGTCACCATTCAACACGCCGAAGGTAAAACGACGGTCATCATTGACCAGTCGGAGCGGGCTCCAATCTGGGAAACGTTTACCAGCGTAGGAACTTTCCCATTCTCAAGAGAAAAGCCCGCAACCATTGTCATCTCTACCGAGAAAACCACCGCCCATGTGATTGCCGACGCTGTAGCCTTTATCGCACCAAATTCTGTAATCCCGCAGAAACCCAAAACCGATCTCAAGAAACTCGAAAGCCGACACAAATCACTCCTAGCCAAATTAAAAAAGCTTCAACCCGTCACCATGGCACCGACCGAAGCCGAAACTATCGCAGACGGGCACGTCCACATCCGCGGACAAGTCCGTAACAAAGGGGCCAAGGTCCCACGGGGTTTCCTCACCGTCGCCTCCCAAGCCGGAATATCACACGAGATTCCCGAAGGTCATTCTGGCCGGCTTGAACTAGCAGAGTGGATCACCAATCCTGAGCATCCGCTCACTTCTCGAGTCATGGTCAATCGCATTTGGAAATATCTCCTTGGTGAAGGCATCGTGCGCACTGTCGACAATTTTGGGAAAACAGGAGAATTGCCAAGTCACCCCAAATTGCTCGACCACCTTGCAATCCAGTTCACCAAGAATAATTGGTCAATCAAATCACTCATCCGCGAAATTGTTCTGAGCAAAACCTACCAGCTATCCTCGAAAACTAATGACAACAGCGATCCTGAAAACCGCTTCTTTGGTCGAGCTCATCGTAAGCGCCTTGAAGCCGAGGCTATTCGCGACACCGCCCTTCATCTCAGTGGACAATTCGATCCCATCAGGGGCGGACCAACCATACGTAATGCCGGACAGTATGACCTCAACTACGATTTTGATTCTAACCGCCGTAGTGTCTACGTCCCGTGGTTTCGGAATTCCATGCTCCCTATTTTTGAGGTATTCGACGCCCCAAATCCAAATCTTGTCGTGGGACGGCGCTCCGCCACCAACCTTCCCACCCAGGCACTCTTCCTCATGAATAGCCCCTTTATACGTGAGCAATCAAAACTCACCGCCAAAAGACTTCTCGCCGAAGCGGGAACTATCGAAGATACTTACCTCCTCATTCTTTCCCGTCCTCCCTCCGAGAGCGAAATCCTGTCCACTCAAACCTTTCTTGACAGCTTCTCTTCCGATCAAAGAACAGAAGCCTGGACCCAACTCACTCAAGCGCTCTTCTCAACCGTCGATTTTCGCTTTATCGACTAAACCTTAAGCCTATGATCAACCGTCGCCAGCTACTAAAGTCCTCCAGTTGTGGGTTCGGTTCCCTCGCGCTTTCCTCGCTTCTAGGCCAAGATCTCAGCAGCCCCTTATCTCCAAAATCTCCTGTCCTACCAGCTCGCGCTAAAAGGATCATTTTTCTCTTCATGGCTGGAGGGCCCTCCCACGTCGACTCATTCGACTACAAGCCAGAGCTTATCAAACGCGACGGACAATCCTTCGATTTCGTTGGCGTCCGCAAAACCACCTTCGGTAAAAAATCCCAACGGAGACTTCTCAAACCGCTTTGGGATTTCAAACAACACGGCCAATCAGGGCGCTGGGTCAGCTCCCTCTTTCCCCACATCGCGAAGCATGTCGATGACCTCTGTTTTATACACTCTATGCATACCGAGGGCGTGGCGCACGGCCCCTCCACCCTTTTTCTTCATACCGGAGCAACCAACCTAGTCCGTCCCTCCATGGGCAGCTGGGTCACCTATGGTCTCGGAACCGAAAACGAGAACCTCCCTGGCTTTGTCACCATTATGCCCTCTGCCAGCAAAGGCGGCCCGCGCAACTACTCCAATGCTTTTCTGCCAGCCATCCACCAAGGCACCTGCATTGGCCGAGCCGGACTTCCCGCGTCCAAAGCAACGATCAGAAACCTTAAAAACCCACATCTTCCCCTCAACGCTCAGTCGAAACAGTTCGACTTCCTCCAACAACTGAATCGGCAGCAGGCGCAAACCAAAAACGATCAAAATATCAATGCTGCCATCGACTCCTTCGACCTTGCCTTCCGCATGCAGATGAATGCCCCCGACATTCTCGACCTCGCGGAAGAATCCGAAGCTACTAAATCCATGTATGGGATTGGCGAAAAGTCAACCGATGACTATGGAAGACAGTGCCTCATGGCCCGCCGTCTCGCAGAGCGTGGAGTCCGTTTTATCCAAGTCAACTACTCCGACGAATCAGTTAATCCACGCTGGGATCAACATTCCAACATGCCCAAGCACAAGGTCCACGCCCACGCAACCGACCAACCCGTGGCCGGACTTTTAAAAGATCTCAAACAGCGTGGCCTTCTGGAAGACACCCTTGTCTGGTGGGGCGGCGAGTTTGGACGCACGCCCTTCTCACAAGGCAAGGACGGCCGCGACCACAATCCACGCGGCTTTACGACTTGGCTAGCCGGAGGGGGCACTAAGCCTGGTCACGCCCACGGGGCGACCGATGAAGTGGGTGATACGGCCGTCAGTGGACGACTTCACATGCATGACCTCCACGCTACTATGCTCCACCTCCTTGGCCTTGATCACGAACAGCTCACTTACAATTACGCTGGCCGTGACTTCCGTCTCACCGACGTTGCTGGGAAGGTGGAACACGGCGTCATCGCCTAGCTTTCACAGAATCTCCATCGCCAACCCCGAATCCATTCGGGGTTGTTCATTCACCTTCGTGCCCAAAGATCTGCAAAAACCCAATCAGATCAGCGAGATTTTGATAGGTCATCCCAAGCTTGAGGCCCTCTGGCATAAGCGAGCGACCACTTGCTTCTAAACTTTTAATCCTTTTTCAGAAAAATCTGACGATCACTCCCATCAAGAAGTCTTAAAGTGAGATTGTTTTCCTTTTCTACAAGCACCCTTCCAAAAAGCGTTTGGCCGTCTTTAAGAGTCACTGCATAACCCAATAAGAAGGGTCTACAAACTCACGGACCCGCCCTTCTATTGAGCTAATTTACTTTTTGAGCAACTCGACCATTGCCTTACCCATCGCATCTCCGACGTTCATGTAGGTTTCAGCGTTTCCACTATAGTGCCCGCCGGAGCTTCCCCCCTGAGACAGCGGATGCGTATAAACCGCCGCCACGTTTCCTTTGAATTCGGGATATTTGCCGGATTCGCCATCAACTGCGAGCATGGCATCTAGAATCTTACCGCCTCCATCCGTGGACCCCTGCTTGGTCTGACCAAGAGATGCCGTCACAAACTTTGCATTGGGGGCCTTGAAATCCTTACGGAGAGACTTAATTAGTTTCACAAGGTTCTTCTCATATCGCTGCGAAAGGGCCTCACTCCGGCTATCACGATCACCCTGCCACCAAAGAAATCCTGCGACCTCATATTTTGTTGCCCCGGGGTAATATTTATCCAATTCCGCAAGAACCTTCTTCGCACGATCGACATCGCCATCGTATTGAAGGCCAGCATACCAACCAATGGGCTTTGGATCTTCGCCTTTTTCCCACCTTTCAGGAGAACCTTTGTATCCGGGGTGAACCCAAGTCTGACCTTTCGAATCAGCAAACTCAAAACCTTCACTCCCTGGAGGAAGAAGATCCCAACCGAGAGCCCGGTTTCCAATGCAACTTTTTAGAATCATGACCGGAGCATCGACAACTTGGCCAATATGATGACCAATCCCAATCTCAGGACCGATCTTACCTTTCCCGATCTTCATCCACTCGTTGTTGAATTGCCTAGTTTTACCCGGGCCTCCACTCCCCATCACGCGGACATTGCGCACATCCTTGCGCTCGGTCCAATTACCCTCGTCATCCACAAGGTAAGGATAGAGAGCTTTTTCCTTCACAGCATGCTCGAGAGACCCTTCACCTCCACTAATCTTACCAAACCCAAGCATGTTCGACTGTCCCATCAAAATATAGACCTGCACCGGCTTCGACATGTCGGCAGACTGACCATCGGGATCGGGTAGCTCAGCGGTTGCGACACCAGCAAAGCTCATAGCAGCCAGAAGACACGATGCGTTGGTAACATTTTTCATTTTCATAAATATTGGATTAACTTTGGAAGCTCCAGAACGAGCGTCCCGAGTAAGAGCTTTCAAATCTTTAATCCTATATCCTACCCCATTAGGGATAGGTCGATCACTCTTTTTCCGCGGCCAGGCGCTTGATCAAACCGATCGCCTTCTCTGCAAATCTCGCTCCTAGAGTGCGATAGCCCTTTTTGGTATAGTGCAAATCATGGATCACCTTCCCGCCCACCTCGCGGTCGTTTAAATCATCGGTATCGACCCACGTTCCCGGGGGTAAGCTTCAGCGAAGGTCTTTTGAACTTTTCGGATATTAACTCGCCCTGCCAACCTCTTCGGATTATCCAACCCGGCGTCACTAATCCGGCCGATGAACCTATTTTCCCCAAAAGCCTTAGTCACGGCCGGAGTAAATGTGAGAGATTCATCCACCCCAACCATGTTCGGTTGGCCGGAAAGGATAAACAAATTCTTCTCTCTTTGCCTGTTCCGCTCCCACATCAGGCATAGAAAACAAAACGATGGCAAGGGCGCCTAGACCTCCTTTTTGCAATTTCATGTTTCCAAATTTTTCGAAACAAATTTCAACGGCAGTCAGATAGAAAATTATCGTTAAAGCGATACGTTTTTCTGAGCTATAAATAGATAGACGTCTCAAGCTAGGGAATTAGCATGCCGAAATGACAAATAAAGTGATCGGAAAGGCTCTGATTGTAATTGGGGACGCAACTGAGACCGTAGACACTCTCTACCCCTACTACCGCTTGCAGGAGGCTGGGATCGAACCAGTAGTGATCGCTCCAGAAAAGAGACTCTATCAAATGGTAATGCACGAAGTCCGCCCGGGCTGGACCATCACACGTGAGTGGGAGGGATATCAGCTCGCTGCAGATCTTGCTTTTTCAGAAGTATCCCCAGAGGACTATCTTGGCATTCTATTCTCTGGCGGACGAGCACCAGAATACATTCGTGAAGATCCAGATCTTATTCAATTAACTCGATGGTTTTTTGAGCGGAATAAACCGATTGCTAGTGTCTGTCACGGGGTTGAGATTCCCGCGCGCGCGGATTGCGTGAAGGGTCGACGGATGGCAACCGTCGCAAAATGCCAGTTTGACCTCGAGATTTGTGGAGGAATCTACGTCAACGAAGCCTGTGTGATCGATGGAAACCTGGTCTCAGGTAGAACCTTTCATGACAA
>MDTB01034216.1_pt1 | contig 28540 bp, 28 predicted proteins | sample 811161 | NCBI WGS metagenome assembly MDTB01 (sample SAMN05326650, study PRJNA326480) | marine metagenome | isolation source: seawater | place: Mediterranean Sea | collected 2009
ACGTTGATAGGCTGGATGTGGAAGCGCAGTAATGCGTGCAGCTGACCAGTACTAATAGCTCAATTGGCTTGATTTATGCACTGAAAAAAATTTTTTTTGTATTGATATTTAATTTAATTAAATAGACTAAGATAAATATATTTCTTTCCATAGAATATAATTAAAAACTCTAAAATAAAAATAAGATGATTTATCAAAATCCACTTTTTTAGAGTCAGATTTAAATTTTTTCAAAATTTTTGCTTTATTAAAATAAGGTAAACTATGCTTTTTAAGTAGAATTTGAAATTCCTTGGCATAAAATTTCATAATTTTGTTATCATTACCAAGAGAATACTTTAAAATTTATAAATCTGTTGAGAAAAATTCTTATTAACGATAATCAAAGAATAATTATTTTATTTTTTTTAGGACATAATGAACTTCACTGGATAATTTTTCTTTATCTAGCACAGTCTGAAATTCATCAATTTTATTTCCAAAAAACTTTTTAAAATAATGTTCAGATTTATTTGAAGTAAATTTTATTTCTTTTTTAATAATTGAACCTAGATCAAAAAAGTCTAATCCAAACCACCACTCACCTATAATCTTTAAATTATTTTTTTTAAACAGATATTCTAAAGATTCTTTTGTGTATAAATGCGTATGAGAGGCGCCAAGAACCTTAAATTCAGAAGATTTAAATGCGTTTTCAAGTAAAACTCTTAAACTAAATAATGGAACATTTATAAACAAATACTTTGCTTTAGATTTTTTAAAATTTTCAAAAATTTCATTTGGATTGAGTAGATGTTCCAGCACATTGATCAATGATAGGCAATCGTAATTATGGACTTTAATAAAATTATTTATCTTGTCTTCCCTCATTAATTTTACTTTATTTGAATGTAGTTTTTTTTTAGAATAATTTACTAATGTTTCGTTTACCTCAATACCCAAACATTTTATGTTTCCCTTTTCACATGCAGACTGGAAAAAACCTGATCCGCAACCTAAGTCTAGTATATTTTTTTTCCCGATAATTTTTTTTAAAAAAATTATTTTTGGTAGGTATATATTTTTTACTTTAGAATCAAAGTTATTATCTTTGTAACCAGCGGTAAAATTTTTACCTTTTTTATCTACATAAATTTTTTCAAAAAATTTTTTTGTTTCATTATATAAACCGTTTACATGATTACAAAATTGACAAATTTTGTATTTTATTTTTTTAATCTCAAAATCAAAACCACTTATTTTTTTTCCACAATTTTTACATTTTAATCTTTTATTTTGTTGAAGATAAATTCTATTTATTCTTTTACTTTTTTTATAGACTTCTAATTTATATTTTTTTTGATGATTAGATAGGGCTGAATAATCAGAGCTTTTTTTAGAGAAAAATACTTTTTTTTTCATTATAAATGACAAATAAAAACTTATATACCTTACTAACATTTTATCTTATAGAAATAAATTAAAATGAATAAAAAAATTATTTCAAAAAATGCATCTTGGACTTTTAAAAAAAATGTTCCAAAAAAATTTTCTCATCATATCAAGAAATCTGTTCCATATTATAATGAAATGCACAATATGATTTGTGAGTTAAGTGATTTTTTTTTAATTGAAAAATCAACATATTACGATATAGGCTCTTCCACTGGTGTTCTTTTGAACAAATTAAGCCAAAGGCATTTAAATAAAAAAGTGAAACTTATTGGAGTAGAAAGTGTAATGGAGATGATAGTACAGGCAAAAAAAGAAAATTTAAAAAAAAACAAAAACATAAAATATCTTAATAAAGATATTATGAAGATAAAATTAGAAAAAGCAGATTTAATTACCTCTTGCTACACTGTTCAATTTATTAATCCAAAACATAGACAAAAGTTAATTAATAAAATTTATAAATCTTTAAATTGGGGTGGTGCATTTATATTGTTTGAAAAGATTAGAGCTTCAGATGCACGCTTTCAAGATATTTTTGCCCAGATTTACTTAGAGTTTAAATTAAAAAATAAGTTTTCAACACATGAAGTGATAAATAAACAAAAAAGTTTAAAAGGTGTTTTAGAGCCTTTTTCAGAATATGGAAATCTAGGCTTACTAAAACGCGCTGGTTTTAAAGATATTATCCCAATATTTCAGTGGTTCAATTTTAAAGGTTTTCTCTGTATTAAATAGTTTTTAATGAAGAAAAGTAATTTCATAAAAATAGTAAAGAACTATTTAAATTATCTAAAGTATAAAAAAAATTTTTCTTTCAAAATAAGGAGTTGCGAAATTTGTGGATCTAGAAAAAGCACTATAATCCGGGAAAAAATTTCTTGGAACAGAGGTATATATGGTTATTTTCCAATTGTAGCCTGCAATCTTTGTGGATTTATTTATCAAGCAATTAAATTTAATAAAAAATTTTACAATGATTTCTATTCAAAATTTTATAGAAAAATAGTTTTTACCAGCAGTGTACCCTCCAAAGAGTTTCTAATGGATCAAGAAAATAGAGGAAGAAAATTATATCAATTTGTAAAAAAATATTTCAGAAAGAAAGGAAACATACTTGATGTTGGTTCCTCAGTTGGTCTTATGCTTAGACCATTTAAAAAAAACAACTGGAATATAAATGGAAATGATCCCGATACTCCTTTCGTTGAATATGGAGCAAAAAAATTAAATTTACCTATAGATTTGTGTCAGGCAGAGTATATGAATTATAATAAAAAATTTGATTTAATTATTATTATGGGCTCGTTAGAGCATTGTTATGATCCCAATATGGTTTTAAAAAAATGTGCTAAATATTCAAAAACAAATAGTATAATTTTATTGGAATGTAGGGGTGACCCAAGAGGAAATACAAAAAATTTTTTTAATCATAATCATCATCGCTATTTCAATGGTAATACCCAAGAGCTTATTATGATCAAACATGGTTGGGAGCCATTTTTAACAACTCAAAATCCTATTTGTGGACCTACCAGGAAAGGAGGATATTTTACTTTTGGGAGATATGTTGGGAAAAGAAGAGCAAAAGATTTTAAAAAATTGATAAAAATGGGAAAAAAAGAAACCGTAGAAACTGTAAAAAATAGACTAGAATATTTTGATGCTATATCAAAATATAATTAAATTTAATTAAAATAAATTTTTATTAATTAATAAAATGAAATTAAAAAAATTTTATAAAAATATTCAGCAAAAAAAAATTAAATATTTTTTTAATTCCCAAGGAATTTATGAGGAGGTTTTTAAAACACTTAATAAATTAAAAACTAAACAAATAGAAAGTATTTTAGAAATAGGTTGTGGAGACATGAGGAGTTTATATCTTTTTAATTCTCTTAAATATAAATCTTATACTGGAATTGACTGGATTGATTTTAAAAAAAAAATTAAAGATTCAAGAATCAAATTTAAAAAAGCTTCGATTGAAAATTTAAAAATAGAAGAGCTATATAATGTTGTTTTAATGATTGGTACATTAGAGCATTTCACAAATCCATGGTCTATAATAAGCAAAATAAAAAAAAATATGCTTAAGAATTCAAAATTTATATTTACAGTTCCAAATTATATTAACCCACGTGGCCTAGTTCTTCTTACAATTAAAGAATTATTTAACAAAAAAATATCTAAGTCAGATATTTTTTTCTTTACACCAGATATAATTAAAAAGGAGCTAAAAAAACTTAAATTCAAAAATATAACTATAAAAACTATTAAATCAGATGAAACATATGGGGATATAGCTTTTCAAGATTTAAAACAGCGTTTACCAAAAGTTTTAGGAAATAATAAATTAATGAAAATAAATTCGTTACTCAAATATTTTAAAATATACTCTAAAACTTATTTAAAAAACGACTACTCAGGAAGAATATTTTTTGTGCAAGCTCAAAAAAAATAAAAATATGATTTATGTTTATTTAATTATAGAAAATGCAAATCGAGAATTACATTCAAGAGCTTTATTAATTTCTGAAATTCTTAAAAAATTTAAAAAAAAAAGAATTACAATTGTTATAGGTGAAAAAAATGAATTAAGAAAAAAAATTTTGAGATTTCCTAAAGGAATAATAATTGAAAAAGGGATGACCAAAGGTTCAATTAAATTTGTAAAAGAATGGTTTAATTTAGGTCACAAAATATTAATGTTTGATGAAGAGTCAATAACCTACAGAGATGATAAACAATATTTTGGAAATAAATTTGATAAAAATTTAGAAAATTATGTTGATTGTTTTTTTTTAAGTGGGAATAGGCAAAAAAATACTATCAAAAGTAAAGTTAAAAATTTTAAATATTTGTTGACGGGCAACCTTAGATTTGAGTTGTTAAAAAAAAAATTTATTAGAATTTTTAATGATGAAGCAAAATATTTAAAAAAAAAATATGGCAATTATATTTTAATTACGTCTAGATTTGCGAATGTAAATTATAATGATGTAAGAAATGTAAATCAGCCAAAGAAAATTTATGGTAGTTATTTAGAAGATTCAAAAATTATTTTTAATGAATATAAAAAATTACCAATAAAACTGAGAGAAAAATTCAAAAATTTAAATATTATTGTTAGACCACATCCAAGTGAAGATTTAGAAATTTGGAAAAAAATAACACAAGATATAAGAAATTGTTTTGTATTGTACGAAGGTAATATAGTTCCTTGGATTATGGGTGCAAAATATGTGACACACAATAGGTGTACTACAGGAATTGAAAGTTTTTTTTTGAAGAAAAAAACAATATCTTTAGATCCATTAATTAATAAAGATCCATTGAAATATTTCTATAAAGAACTTGGAAATAATTTTACGAGCTCAGAAAAATTAGCAAAAAATCTTCGTATGAAATTTAAAAAAAAACATAATCATAAAATAATTAAACATTTTATTTATAATATAAGTAAGGAAAATAATTCACATAAAATTATTTCTAATTTTCTTTACAAAAAATATTATAATTTTCAAACTAAAACTGAACATAAATTTCATTCTGTTGGATTAATAGATTTAATTAAAAGTTTTATAGATAAGATCCTTTCAATAAAACCTGGTTTTAGAAAATATTCAAATCAAAAAATTGGTAAATTTAATTATTCAATAATAAAAAATGTATTAGAAGAATTTTCAAATTTTTCAGAATATAAAATCAATAAAGAATTCAAGGTCAAGCAAATAGGAAAAAGAATATTTACGTTAACTAAAATTTAGAAATTTAATGTGTGGATTTATTGGTATTTTCGGAAATTTTAATAATTCAAGTAATATTAAAAACATTGATAAATCATTAGATTATATCAAACATCGCGGGCCAGATGACAGATCAACTTACTTTGATAAAAATATTTCACTAGGATTTCAGAGACTCTCAATACAAGACTTGAGTAAAAATGGAAATCAACCAATGACTGATATTAGTAAAAGATATGTAATAGTATTTAATGGTGAGATTTATAATTTTGTGTACTTAAGAAAATTACTGTTAGAAAAAAATTATAAATTTAAATCTAAGACAGATACAGAAGTATTGTTAAATCTTTATATAGAGTTTAAAGAAAAATGTTTAGATTACTTAGAAGGCATGTTTGCTTTTTGTATCTACGATAAATTAAAAAAAAACATATTTTTAGCAAGAGATAATTTTGGAATTAAACCACTTTATTTTGTTAAAACACTTTCAAAAAATTTATTATTTGGATCTGAATTAAAGGCATTTTACCCGTTCATTAAAAGTGAAAAAATAGACTGGATAGCAAATGAAAGTAAATTTTCAGAGCAGATTAATTTTAGATCTATAGCTGGTAATGAGACTTTGATTAAAGATGTTAAAAAATTAAATCCAGGAGAATACTTATTTGGTAAAATAGGTTCATTTTTGGTAAAAAAATATTACAATTATGAAAATCATTCAATTAATAAACAATTTAAATATTCACACAAAAAATTTTTAGATGAAGTTGACAATCAACTTTTTTTGACAGTTAAAAAACACATGATTAGCGATGTTCCAATTGGTGTTGCTCTAAGCGGAGGTTTAGATTCATCATTATTAGTTAATTATATGTATAAAAAATCTAAAAATATCAATACTTTCTCAGTAAATTTCAGAGAAAAAGAAAGACCAGGATCAATTATAGACGAAAGTGAATATATAAATTACATACAAAAAAAGTTTAGTACAAAACACAAATCTATAACCTTAACAGAAAATAATTATAAGAAAAATTTTCTTAAATGTTTATGGCATAATGATGAACCTATAAATTTTCCTCATACACCTGGTATTTTTTTATTATCAAAATTAGCTAAGGCAAATAATGTAAAAGTTTTATTGGGAGGAGAAGGTGCAGATGAACTGTTTGCCGGATATACAAATTTTTTAAATCAGAAACTTAATGTTGATTTTTTCTCTACTTCAAATTTCAACTCAAAAAGTTCAGTTATTAAAAATTATAAAAAAAAAATAATAGTTAGAGAAAACTACATTAAAAATTTGCAGGGTAATTCAATAAATAAGAAGATTAAATATAGTATTTTAACTTATCTACAGTCTATAGAAAATAGACTAGATAAAATGTCGATGGCAAATAGTATTGAATTTAGAGTTCCTTTTTTAGACAAAAAGCTATTTGAATTGTCACAACTTAATAACATACAAAAAAATTTTTATAGCAAAAAATATTCTAAATATCTGTTAAGAAAGATAGCTGAAAAATATTTTAAAAAAAAACATATTTATAGGCCAAAAGTAGGTTTTTCAGTACCCATTAATAATTGGATGAGAAATTCCTCAGGATTTGGAGAATATGTTGGTATACTTTCTGAAAAAAAAACTTTGAATAGATCAATTTATCATTCGAAAAAAATTTTAGAATTAATTAAAAATTTTAACAAATATCCAAATGAGTCTCATAATTATTCAAATGCAGGAAAAATATGGAATCTTTTAAATCTAGAATTATGGATCAGATCATTTATAGAAAAAAAAGATGAACTAAAATAAATGAAAAAAATAACTTTTGTAAATAACTTTTTTCTTAAACATGAAAATAATAAATTTAAAATCATTTACACTAATTTTTTTAATAAGAAAAAAAAAAAATTAAATTTTCATTCAAAAAATAATAAAATTAATCATTCTTTTGAACTAGGATATAAGCCTGATAATTTAAGTTCCGGAGAATATTCGTTAATTAATATTAGAAATAATTTTGTAAATGTTTCAATAGATTTATTTAATTCCTATCCAATTTATTATTTAATTAAAAAAAATTGTTTTGCCTTAAGTTCAAATATAAACGATTTAAATAAATTAGAAAAAAATTATTTATTAAACATGGAAAGTCTCAAACAACAATATATTTTTGGTTTTTGTATAAGTGACAATCAAACGATATATAAAAATATTCAAACTTTAAATCCTAATTCTTTTAATATTTTTAAAAATAATAATTTAAAATCAAAAAAAATTAATAAAAACAAATTTAGTTTACCAAAAAAAAATTTATTTGATGATTTAATTATAAAAAAAAAAAATTTTTTAGGTTTAAAAAAAAACTTTTTACCTATAACAAACGGAATTGACTCAAATATACTCGCAAGAAAACTCGTTGAAAACAAAATAGATTTTTGTTGTGGCACTATAGGTAATGAAAAATCTTTTGATGTAATAGGTGGAAAAAAAAATTCGAGGAGATTAAATAAAAATCACTTATTTTTTAATCAAAATTACAATAAGAGAAAAAATATTTTAAGTTTATTAAAAGAATATTCAATAATTACTGGTGGTATTGGAATATCAAGTGAAATTCTCTTATTAGAAATGGTAAAAAAAATAAGTAAAAAATTTGACTTTATTTTTTTAGGAGGTGGTGGAGAATTTTATAGAAATTATTTTAAAAATAAAAATTTCTTTTTAAAAAATTATCTTACGAAAAAAAGTACCTTAAAAAAATTTCTGAAAAAAAAATTTTATTTAAAGTGTAAAAAATATGTCGAGAAATTTGAAAATAAAAAAATATCTTTAGACAAATTTTACTTGAAAAAAAGATATCCAAGAAATACTAATAGAAAAATTTTGTATATTAAAAATTATATGTTTCCAATTAATTTTTTTGTTGATGAAATACTTTTAAATAAATTTAAATCTAAAAAATATAAAAATATTAATAACTTTTTTGGTACAAAGTTAAATAAATCAAATCTAAATTCAAATAATATTGAAGCTTTTAATATAGAGAATTTTTTCAAACTAATTAGACCAATTTTAATGAATGAAATTAAAAAAAAAAATTTTGTAGATAATTTGGGTATTGATAAAAAAAAAACTTTGAGATTTTTAAGGGAAAATTTATTAAATGAGAAGGATAAATGGTTTTTATTAAGAATTTTGAATTTAATACTTTATGTAAATTCGAATAGATAATTTATTATGAAAGAGATCAAAAGCAAAATTTATTTACCAATAGAGATAAAAAGAAGAGAACTTTATTCAAGAATATATTTTTCAATAAAAGCATCAATTCAAGGGTATAGTGTTACTATTGGAAGAAAAAGCAGATTTTATGAATTTGAGAATAAAATTCAACCAGGTAATTACATTTCTAAGAGCGCTGGAACCCAAAATTTCGATCATATAAAGAGATTAAAAAAAGCTGGGCACAAGATTTTTTTTATAGATGAAGAAGGTCTTATGTCTTTTAATAAAGAATTTACTCATAGAAGATTTAGCGAAGAAGGATTACAATTGATGGACATTATATTTACTTGGGGAAATAATCATAAAAATGAGTTAATTGAATTATATCCAAGTCTAAAAGACAAATTAAAAATAGTAGGCAACCCAAGAGTTGATATTTTAAAAGATATATCAAAAAAATTTTATACAGAAGAAGTTAAAACAATAAAAAATAATTATGGTAATTTCTTTCTATTAGTAACTAAATTTGGAAAAACAAACTTTGTTAAAAGAAAAAATATAATAGATTATTATACTAGCCATCTTACAAAGGGATACTTAAATACAGAAAAGCTAAAAGAAATTTGCAAAAGATCAATTAAACATGAAGAAAAAAATTTTAATAATTTTATAAATTTTATCAAATTATTTAATATGTCGTTAGAAAATAAAAAACTTTTAATTTTAGTTCATCCAGCAGAAGATCTAAAAATTTATCAGGATATAGTTAGTAATATGAAAAATGTTGATATAGCATCTGGTGAATATTCAAGTAACAGCTGGATACTTTCTTCAGATCTTATAATACAAAATAATTGTACAACTGCATTAGAAGCATATTTAATGGGAATTAAACCTATTCAATTAAATTTTTTTCAAGATAAAGAAGTTGAGTACCCAATACCTCATAAAATATCAGATATTTTTTCCTCTAATGAACAATTAATTTCTTACTTAAAAGATTTTGAAAAAGATAAAGTATATCAAGAGAATTATTTAAATAATCTAGATTATTTAAATAACTATATTGAAAATATTAATCAAAAAAATTCAGTGAATTTATCATTACAATATATGTTTGATGATTTTAAAGTACAAAACAAGAAATATTTACCTTTTATAGAAAAATTATTTTTTAAATTAAAAACTTATAAACGGTTTATTAAAAATTATGTGAATGACAAAAATACTATGATTTTGTCTAAAAATAAATTCTCAGGTTTAGACATTAAAGAAGTGAGAGTTTTTATGGAAAAAATTATAAGTGTAGAAAATTATAAATTAGAAGATTTTGAATTAAAAGAAAATTTACCAGGCTTATTTACAATTGAATATTTAAAATAATTTTAAAAAAAGTTAAGCAATTTTTGCTTTAAAGAAATTTATTAAAAGTTTAATCGTTGATTTAAAATTTTTAGGCTTATAAATTTTTGTATATTGTCCATTTTTATTCCAAACTATTTCCGAATTCTTTTTTTCATAATAATCAAAATAAGTATTTGCATCTTTTTCAACTTTTTCAGGTATCGCTCCAAAAGTAACAACCATTACATCCCTTTTACCACTTTGAACATTTTCAGCCTTATGCAAACATTTCGTAGTATTCGCAATTACAGTTTGACCTTTGTCTCCAATATTTTTAAATAATTTATCTTGCAAATCATTAACTTTATAATTATGTCTACTTTTATAATTATTTTTAATAATAAATTCTTTTGAAGACTTTATATTATATATATTTAATGGACCATTTTTTTCAGAAACATCTTGAAGGTTTATAAACATTTTAAAATAAGTTCCGACGTAATAATCAACATGATAATAATTACTATAAAATTCTTTACTTTTATCTCTAATTGTATTTTGATAATAACTTTCTTCTGAATTTATTGGAAAATGTCTTTTAATTATAATTTCTAAAATACCTATCTTATTATTATAATATTTTTCTAAATCTTTAATTATTAAACCATAATCTTGATAAAGTAATTTTAGTATTTTTTCTCTACATTCGTCTGGGATAGAAAATAAATACTTAGTTTCATTTTCTGAGATATTATTTTGTTGTTTATTGATGATGTTGTTATTAATAAAATCAACTAATTTTAATGATTTGTCTTTAGTTTTTACAAAACCATTTTTATGAAATTCCAAAGCATCATCACCAAGATCCTTTATTTTGGAAATAAACTTAGAATAAAATTTGTTAAATATAATATAATTAATAGTATTTGGATTGTTGAATAAAAGAAGCCCTAGGTTTTTATTTAATTTTGAAAGCATGAAAATAAACTAATTTAATATACATTAAAAAAAATGGTATATAAAATTTGATAATGAAAAATAATATCAAAATTACTAGTCGATCGCAATTAAAAAAAGGCCAGGAGTTTTCATTATCAATTTTTAAAAAACCTTTTTGTTTTAATGAATCTGGGAAATATAAGATATATGAAATGCCTAAATTTAAAAACTCCTTTTTTTATAATGACATTGTAAAAGATTTGTCAAAAAAATGTATTTTCATATCTGGGCCAGCTAGAAGTGGAAATCACTTACTTTTATCAATGCTTGATGATCATCCACAAATAGATTTTGAAGTTGGAGAAGATGACATGTTAAGAACAGTATTTTCACATGTAAACTTAGATGAAGGATCAACTGTTAAAAAATTAGTACAATTAAATATGGATTATATTCTAAAACTTTCAGGACAACCCAAATTTGGAAAGGGAATGGGAATTAATAAGTGGAAAAAACTTAACAAAATGTATAATGAAAAAATTAAAAGCAGCGTTTGGTCTGGTAATCAGCCTGAAGGTGAATCACATGTGACAGATTTTCAAGGAATTGTTCAAAATATTAATTATAGTAAATTTGAGAAAAAGTTAATAAAAATAAAAAAAAATAATTTAAAAATTACCAATTTTTTACAATTTTTTGATATTTATCTGATGTCAAAAAGTTTTTTAACTAAAAGTAAAAAAAAAAGCAAGTATAATTATAGATGGTGTGGTTCAGGATTAAGAAGAGAATTATTTTATCTCTTAAAAAGAAGTAACAAAATAATATGCCTCACACCCATAAGAAGATTTGAAAATTTCTACTATTCCTATGCAAAAACAAGACACGGAACAACAAAAGTAAATCAAAAAGCACTTAATGACTTATGGGAGCATTGGAGACATAAGGTCATAGATTATTTATTATTAAAAAAAAAATATCCAAATAAAATACATATTGTGAAGTTCGAGGATCTAGTAAATTATCCAGAAAAAACTGCAAAAAAATTAGCTAAAATTTTAAAAATAAAGTACACAAAAAAAATGTTGTCGCCATCAATTTTGGGTGAAAAGAGTAAAGGAAATTCTTCATACAAAAAAGATGAAGGGGTAAAAGGTAAAATTTACAAAACATCAGTTAATAGAACTCTTGTTAACGTAAAAATGCCCAGGGAATATTCAAAAATAATTACTTATATTAATAAAGTAGCTATATGATCAAAAAAATAAAATGAAAAATATTCTTATCTTCGGAGCGGGATCTATTGGAAATCACATGTCATTTGCGTGCTCGAAGCTCGGTTATAAAATTTTTATAACAGATAAAGATCCATCTGCTTTAAAAAGAATGAAGGATATTATCTATCCTCAAAGATACGGAAAATGGAACAAAAAAATAAATCAAATTAGTTTTAAGGATGTATATAAATTAAAAATTAATTTTGATTTAATTATAATTGGAACACCACCAAAAACACATTTAGATTTAGTAAGAAAATGTAAAGAAAAAATGAAGTATAAAAAAGTTTTAGTAGAAAAGCCTCTTTCATCATATTTAGAAGATTTTGAAAAATTAAACAAAGAAAAAAATATATTTTGCGGTTACAATCATTCAGTTTCACCTTCTTTTCAAAAATATTTAAACTTAATTAAAAAAGCTGACAAAAATAGAAAAACTTTAATCACTATTAAGTGGCAAGAAAGTTTTAAAGGAATTTTAGGTGCTCATTTTTGGTTGAAGAATGAATACGACTCATATCTAGGTGATATTAAAAAGGGAGGTGGTGCAATTCATGAACACTCTCATGGTTTACACCTTGCTCTATTCATCTTAAATCAACTTAAAATAAAAAAATATAAAATCAAAATTGATAATTTTTTTAAAAAAAAAAAAAATAGACCAATTTATGATGTTATGTCTTTAATAAATTTTAGTAGTAAAAATGTAAATTTGATTTTAGAGACAGATTTGTTGGAAGACAAACCACTTAAGAAAATTTTATTTTATAACAGTGAAGAAAAAATAACTTGGCAAAATTCATACTTAAAAAATAAAGATGGCATTATTTATGAAAAAAATAATATTTATAAGGTTTATAATTTTAAAAAAGATAGAAGTTATGAGTTTGAGAGAGAAATAAAGCATATTTTTAATTTAAAAAATCAGAAGCAATACGATAATTCACCACTTAATATTAAATATTCAATTGAAGTTATGAGAATAATCAGTAGAACATTGATGAATGCAAAAAATGTTTAATAATCTTTATGTATTAGATCTAGCAAACAATCACTTTGGTGATCTAAATCATGCAAAAAAAATTGTCGATAAATTTTCATTAATTATAAAAAAATTCAAGATTAATGCGTGTATCAAATTTCAATTTAGAGATTTAGACACATATATACACCCAGATTTTCAAAATAAAAAAAAAAATAAATTTGTTAGAAGATTTTCATCAACAAGACTTCATAAAAAAGAGTTAAAACAACTTTTTATGTATATAAAGAATAAAGGAATTAAAACTTGCTGCACACCTTTTGATGAAAAATCAATAGATATTATTGAAGAATTTAAATTTGATTATTTAAAAATTGCTAGCGTCAGTTCAAATGACTGGACACTTATGGAGAGAGCAGTTGAAAACAATATTCCAAAGATAATCTCGACTGGCGGAAGAAAATTATCAGATATTGACAAAATAGTAAGTTTTTTTGGTCAAAAAAATCAAAATTTTGCGATTATGCACTGTGTTTCTATTTACCCTACAGCCGCTAAACATATTGAACTCCATAACATCATTAAATTAAAATCTAGATATGGAAATGAAATTAAAATTGGTTGGTCAACTCATGAGGATCCTGAGGATATTTTTATTGGTCCACTAGCATATTCCCTAGGTGCTAGATTATTTGAAAAGCATATTGGCATAAATTCAAAAAAGTATAGATTAAACAAATATTCAATTACACCTGAACTCTTTGAGAGATATTTAGAAAAAATTAATGAAGCTAAGATTATAATTGGAAGTGAATCAGAGAAAAAAGTTACAAAACTTGAGATGAAAACTTTATCGACTTTAGAAAGAGGTGTTTATTTAAAGACAGATATTAATAAAGGAGATTATTTATCAAGCGATAAAATTTATTTTGCGTTCCCCAAATTAAAAAATCAAATTTCATCATCTGGATTTAGTTTTAAACATAAAAAATATAAAGTTACTAAAAATATCAAAAAAGATAAACCAATTTACAATAATATCTTAAAAGTAATTGAAGATAAAAGATTAATAAATTTAACTACTTATATTCATGAGGCTAAATCAATTTTAAAAAGTAATAAAATTGATTTGGGTAATAATTTTGATTTAGAAATTTCTCATCATTATGGGATTAACAAATTTAGAAGTTATGGATGTTTTTTGTTTAATTGTATCAACAGAGTTTATGCAAAAAAAATTGTTATGTTGCTTACTAAACAAAAACACCCTTTACATAAACATCGTTTAAAAGAGGAAACATTTCAAGTTCTTGCAGGAACTTTGGAAAGCACATTGAATGGAAGAACATCAAGACTAAGACCAGGAGATACTATATTAGTTAAGCCAGGAGTATGGCATAAATTTAGAGCTCTTAACAGTCCATGCATTTTCGAAGAGGTCTCTACAACAAGTTACACTAATGATAGTTTTTATAAAGATTCGTCAATAAATAATTTAAAAAGAGAAGATAGAAAAACACGATTAAATAATTTTAATACATCCGAATTATGATTCTATGATCCAAGATAAATCTTTTTTGGTATTAATACCAGCAAGAGGTGGAAGCAAAGGTATAAAATTTAAAAATATAAGGAAGGTAATAGGTAATAAAACTTTATTAGATTTATCATATTCTTTCGCAAAAAAATGTAAATTTGTAGATAAAATAATTGTTAGCACCGATCATAAAAAAATTGTGAGTGAGTGCGTGAAAAACAATTATGAATATATTATAAGACCCAAATCTCTTTCTAAAGATTATGTTTCTGCGTATAGAGTTATGGAAAATGTAATTAAGAAAATAAAAAAAGAATATGATTATTTAATATATTTAGAGCCCACTTCGCCATTTAGAAAAATAAGTGATTTAAAAAAATCATGTATAGGAATAATCAAAACAAATGCTGATAGTTGTTGGTCGGTAAATAAAGTCTCTACAAAATATCATCCAAAAAAACTATTTATTAATTCAAGAGGAAATTTGAAGCTTTATGAAACAAAAGGTGAAAAGATAATTGCTAGACAACAACTCAACGAAGTTTTCCAACGAAATGGAATATTTTATATTTTTAATATTAACAAATTAGTCGTGCAAAAAAAAATCTATTTAAAAAAGACTATTTTTCATGTAATAGATTACCCTTACGTAAACATCGATACTTTAGATGATTTAAAAAAAACAAAAAAATTATCAAAAAAATTTAAATTTTATGGTTAAAATAATTGCTGAACTTTGTCAAAATCACAAAGGTGACAAATATTTAATGAGCGATATGGTTGCTGCCGCAGCTGAAGCTGGAGTTGATTATGTTAAAATTCAATCAATGCAATCTGTTGATTTAACTAAAAGAAAAAGATTTGAAAGCGGACTTATTGAAGGAGGGGTTACAAAAACAATAAAAAGACCTTATGACAAAGAATATAAAAGACTAAAAAAATTGGATTTAAACTTGGACAATCAAAGCTATTTTATTGATTTGTGTTTAAAGCATAATGTAAAACCAATGACGACTGTTTTTTCTTTAAATAGAATTAAAGAATTAGACAATTTAAATTTTGATACTTTTAAAATAGCAAGTTTTGATTGCTCATCTTTTAAATTAGTAGAGAAATTAGGAAAAACAAAAAAAAAATTAATCATTTCTACTGGTGGAACTTTTTTAAGGGAAATAATCCAAACCTCAAAAATATTACGAAATTTAAAAAAGAAATTTACTTTTTTACATTGCATTTCAATATACCCTACACCTTTAAAAGAAGCACATTTGAGTAGAATAAATTTGCTAAAAAAATTTGCTAACAATGTGGGTTTAAGCGACCATTCCTCTCCTGATACAAACGGAAATGATCTTAGCCTGGCAGCAATTTTATATGGAGCGTCTATAATAGAGAGACATTTTACTATTCTAAAAAAAAACCAAACCAGGGATGGTGTAGTATCTGTTAATTATAACCAACTTAAATCTCTAGTTACCAATTCCAAGAAAAATTATAATGATATCAAACTAAATTTCAAAAATAAAAAAATTTTACTTAAAACAATGAAAGGCAATCCATTTAGAGAGTTATCTGAAATAGAATTGTTAAATAGAGATTATTACAAAGGTAGATTTGCAATGAAAAATATTAAAGGTAAAATTATTTATAATTGGTAGTATGAAAAAAAAAATATTTGTAATCATCACTTCTAGAAGTAGCTACTCTAAATTTAAACCTATATTATCAGCATTTAAAAAAAAAAAGATAGTTTTTGAAATTATATGTTCCTCATCAAGTATTCTTGAAAAATATGGTAATTTAGATAATCAAATAATATCTGATGGATTTAAAATTTTCGAAAAAATTTATAACAATATTGAGCATGAAAGTTTAGAAAACAATTCTAAATCTGTGGGAATGGCGGTGATGGATTTTTCGAGTCTATTTAGCCGCTTTAAACCAAAAATGGTTATGATCATGGGAGACAGGTATGAGGTAATTGCCCCTACAATTGCTGCCAGTTACCAGAACATACTAGTTTCCCATGTTCAAGGAGGAGAAATTTCAGGCAATATTGATGACAAGGTGAGAGACGCAATTTCCTGTTTGTCCGATTATCATTTTCCAGCAACAAAAAAGAGCGCAATTAGACTTAAAAGTTTTGTTAAAGATAAATCAAAAATTTTTCATGTTGGTTGTCCTTCAATCGATTTAGCTAAAAAAATAAAAAGATACAAAAAGTTGTCATTTAACTTTCACAAAAAATATAGTGGTGTGGGCTCTAAAATTAATTTTTCAAAGAAATATATTGTGGTTATGCAACATCCCGTAACAGATGAATACGGTTCAGGTAGAAAACAAATATTAGAAACATATTCTGCAATAGTAAGATCTAATGTGCAATCTATATGGTTTTGGCCCAATTCAGATGCAGGAACTTTTGACATCTCAAAAATTTTACGAACAAAAAGAGAATTAAACAAAAAAGAACTAGGTAATATCTTCTTCTTAAAAAATATGTCCCCAGAACATTTTTTGGAATTGTTAAATTTTAGTAGCGGTATAGTTGGCAATTCAAGCTCTGCCATAAGAGAATGTTCTTATTTAGGTATTAGAGGTATAAATATTGGTAGTAGACAAAAAGGACGAGAAAAAGGAAAAAATATTATATCAATAGACTATAACAGATCAAAAATTTATAATTTAGTAAAAACCAAATTAATCAAAAATAATTATAAAAAAAGTGATAAAATTTATGGCGATGGCACCGCAGGGTTAAAAATAGCACAAATATTATCTAGATTAGTATAGTTAATTTAAACTGTGTAAAAAAAATATGAATTTGAAATATAAGAATATTTGTGAGTTATAAAAAATCATGAAAATATGTGTAATTGGTTTAGGGTATATTGGCTTACCTTTATCTTACTCTTTAGCAAAAAAATTTAACGTAACAGGTTACGATCACGATAAAAATAAAATTTTGCAATTAAAGAAAAATAAAGATTATACTGGCGAAATAAGCAATAATAAATTGAGTAAAGATCAGTTATATTTTACCTCACAAACTAACAAGCTTAATAATTTTGATGTATATATTATATGTGTTCCAACACCAGTTTTAAAAAATAATAAACCTAATCTTAATTTTGTAAAGAAAGCTGTTACTGTGATAGGCAAGGCATTAAAATTTAATAAAAAAAAACCTACTATTGTTTTGGAGTCTACAGTTTACCCTGGATGTTCAGAGGAAATTTGTATCCCAATACTTGAAAAATATTCAAATTTTAAACTTAATAATGAATTTTTTTTTGGTTATAGTCCTGAAAGGGTCAATCCTGGTATTTCAAAATACAAGTTAAATAATACAACTAAAATTATTTCAGCATCAAATAAGAGAAGCTTAAATAAATTAAAAAAAATATACAAAATAGTTACAAATAAAATTTATATTGCTAAGGATATTAAAACTGCTGAGGCAGCTAAAGTAATAGAGAATATTCAAAGAGATTTAAATATTGCTCTTATGAATGAATTATCAATGATTTTTAATAAAATTGGTTTAGAAACAAAAGATGTTCTTAAAGCGGCAGCTTCTAAGTGGAATTTTTCATACTATGAACCTGGTTTAGTTGGCGGACATTGTATAGGAGTAGATCCTTATTATATGGCATATTTGTCAAAAAAAATTGGTATTAAAAATTCCAATATGATTCTAGCTGGAAGAAATACAAATGAAAATATGAAAAATTTTATTATTAAAAATTTATTTAAATCAATTAAATCAAAAAAAATTAAACTATCAGACAGTAGAATATTAATCTTGGGTTTTACATTTAAAGAAAATTGCAATGATATAAGAAATTCTAAAATTTTGGAAATATTTGATAAAATTAAAAATAAAGTAAAAAAAGTAGATTTATACGATCCAGTTGCTTTATTAGATAATGAAACTTTACCTTATAATAATAATGTTTTAAAAAAGCTAAATTATAAAACGAAATATGATGTTGTAATTCTGGCTGTTAAACATGATTTGTTTAAAAAAATGAAAATAAAAAAAATACTGAGTTTATGTAATAGAAATAAATTATTTTTTGACCTGAAAAGTCTCTTTGATAAAAAATATTCAACTTTTAGGTTATAAATGAATGTGTTGGTAACAGGTTGTGCGGGATTTATTGGTTTTCATTTTTGTAAAAATTTATTAATAAAAGAAAAAAAAATCAAAGTATTTGGAATTGATAACTTTAATAATTATTATGATGTTGAATTAAAAAAAGATAGAGCAAAATCTTTAAAAAAAAATTCTCAAATCAAAAATAAAAATATTAAAAATTGATTTATTAGAAAAAGAAAAAATAGAACATTTAATAAAAAAAAATAAAATCAGAAAAATTGTCCATTTAGCTGCGCAAGCTGGTGTTAGATATTCTATTAAAAATCCAGACAAATATATTAAAAGTAATATTATTGGATTTCAAAACATAATAGATTTGTCAGTAAAATATAAGGTAGATCAATTAATTTATGCGAGTTCAAGTAGTGTTTATGGAGGTTTAAAAAATAAAAAATTAAAAGAAAGTCTTAATACTAATGATCCAATTCAATTGTATGCAGCAACAAAAATCTCAAATGAAATGATTGCAAATGCATATTGTAATCTTTATAATTTGCCAGTTGTTGGATTGAGATTTTTTACAGTATATGGACCTTGGGGGAGACCTGATATGGCACCACTTATATTTACAAAATCTATCCTCTCAAAAAAAAAAATTGAAGTTTTCAACAACGGCAAAAATTACAGAGACTTCACTTATGTAGATGATGTTGTTGATGGAGTTATCAAAGTATTTAAAAATTCAAAAAAAATAAAACTGAATAATAAAATTTATAATATCGGAAAAGGCAAACCAATTAATGTTTTAAATTTCATTAAGGAATTAGAATTACAATTAAAAATAACAGCAAAAAAGAAATATTTGCCTGCACAAGCTGGAGATATGGTTAAAACAGCCTCAGATATTTCAAAATTATCAAGGGATTTTAATTATAATCCAAAAACTGATTTCAAAAAAGGTATTCGTAAATTTCTTTCTTGGTATAAGGAATATTATAAATAATTAATTTATGTGTGGTTTTTTATTTGTATTAAATAAAAGTAAAAATATGGAACCTAAAGAAATTAATAAAATATCAGAATTATTAAAACATCGTGGTCCTGATGACAAACACACATTTAATAACAATGAGATTAGTGCTGTTTTTTATAGATTAAGTATTAGAGATACCAGTAAAAGAGGAAGACAACCTTTTTTTTCAAGATCAAAAAGATATTTAATGTGTTTTAATGGAGAAATATACAATTCCGAAAATTTAAAAAAAAAACTCAAAAATCAATTTTTTAGAGGAAACTCAGACACAGAAGTATTAGTACAATTATTTGATAAATTTGGTCTAAAAGCTATTGATTATATAGAAGGTATGTTCTCGATAGTCTTGTACGATTTAACTAAAAAAATTTGTTATGGAATTAGAGACAGATTGGGAATTAAACCTTTATATTATACAGAAGATAAAAATTATTTCATATTTTCGTCCGAAATAAAACCTTTGTTATCATATTTAAAAATGAATAATCAATTAGACAGAAACACAATAAAGGATTTTTTATTTAAGGGTTATTTAAGTCACGGACAAGAAACCTTTTTTAAGAATATTAAATCAGTTGAGGCAGGTCATATAATTACTTTTTCAAATCTACTAAAGTTAAAAAAATATTATGATATTACTAATTTCAAGGAAACTGAAATAGATGAATACAAGCTAGATAAATTAATTTCAAAAACTATTTCGCGGCACTTAATTTCAGATAGAAATATAGGGCTTTTTTTAAGTGGTGGAACAGATAGCACAGCTCTCGCAATCTATGCAAAGAATTGTCTTAAAAAAAGTTTTAATACTTTTACATATGATTTTGTAAACTATGATGGTGGAGAAAGTATTAAATCAGAAAAAATATCAAAGGATTTAAATTTAGAATTTAATAAAGTTTATATAACCCCAAATAATGTGATTGATAATTTTGATAAATTAATAAAAAAAATCGAGTCCCCCATAACATCTATAAGATTATTTGGTATCGACGCATTATATGAATTAGCAAAAAAAAAGAATATCAGTGTAATTCTCGAGGGTCATGGAGGAGACGAAATGATGGGAGGATACGATTATAATTATTATCCATATTTGATGGATCATTACAAAAATAAAAAAAAAAAAGTAGAGAAATATCTTTTAAAATCTCTCTCAAAGGCAAAAATTAAAAACTTAGAGTTAAGTTTTAATTATCAAGGATTATCAACAACAGATGGAACTCCTTTTTTTGATAAAAAATTTTTTAATAGAGATTTTAGTTTCAATAAAAAGGATTTAATGTTTGTAAATTATCCAAATTTGAATAATCTAAAAAACTCACAAATAGAGGATATTAAGTACATAAAACTACCAAGAATGCTCCAATATACCGACAGAATATCAATGTCACATGGTATTGAGGCAAGAGTGCCTTTTCTTGACACAAAATTATTTCAAATTTGTTTTAATTTAAAAAATAAATATAAATATAGAAAAAATACATCAAGGTGGATACTGAAAAAATTATTTGATAAAAAACTAAATAAAAATAATAAATATTTTACTAGATATAAAAAAACTATTGTAGATCCCCAAAGAGATTGGTTTAAAACAAACCTAAAAGATTTCGTTTTTGATAATTTGAACTCATTAGATTTTAAAAATATGGGATATTTTGATCAAAAATATATTTTAAAGTATTTTGATAATTATTTAAAAAGTGAAAATGCATCATCATTTAATTTAATACAGGTCTTATCATTTTATAGATTTTATAAAATCTTTATTAAAAAATATGTTTAATTTAAATTTATATGAATAAAAGTTATAGTCTACTGTCAAATTTTATTTCTCTTTGGGGAATTATGACACTCAATGAAAAAAGAAAATCTCTATTGTTTATATTTTTTACTTTTGTTCAGGTCTCATTAGAAACTTTAAGTATTGGATCATTATACCCTCTTCTTTTAGGAATTTTTAATAAGGATATGAATATTTTTAATAATAATTTATTTTCATTAGATTATTTTAAAAATTTTGCGGTAAGTGAAAATCAAATTCTATTAATTTCTATTATAATTTTATCAATGTTTTTAATAAAAAATTTATTTCTAGTTTTTTTAGTGCATTGGACACAAACTTTTGAAAGAAATGTTAAAGTAAGACTGAAGCAGCATCTCTTAAAATCATATTTAAATAATGATTATCTCTTTCATGTGAATGCTGATACTGCAAAATTAGTAAGAAATATAAGCACTTCTACATCGACTATAATGGGATCTATGAGAATGTCTATGACTTTTATTAATGATTTTTTATTATTTTTTTTTTTTATTATTGTTTATGTTGACAATAAATACCGTTTTAGTTCTATACTCAGCAACTGCTATTTCTATTTTATCATTTCTATATTTTTTATTTTTTAAAAAAATGTTAATTAAATACGGTCAATTTTCTTTTGAACACGAAGGAGAATCTTTAAAGAGATTGCTGCAATCATTTTCCCTTATAAAGGAAATCAAATTGTTTAGAAAAGAAAATTATTTTTTAAATTTTTTCCACTCCGAAGAAAAGTCATATCAAGAATTTCAAAGAAAAGCGTTTATTATAAGAAGCTACCCACGAATATTTTTTGAATTGATATTTGTGTTTGGAATTTTAACTTTTATAAATATTAATATTTTAAGTCATCAAGAGTCGTTTAGTGAAATTTTACCTAAGACTGCTTTATTAGCAATTATTATAATTAGAATGATTCCTTCTCTGAACAAAATTATTTTTTCAGCACAAAAGATTAATCAGCTTCAAAAATCTAATGACGAAGTAATAAAAGAATTAAGGGAAAATGTTAATTTAGAAGAAACATTAGAAAAAAATACTTTAAGTAATTTTTATGGATTTAAAAAAATAACATTAGAAAATATTGATTTTAAATATCCATCTAAGAACAATTATATTTTTAAAAATTTTAATTTAGAAATAAAAAATGGTGATTATTTAGGTATTGTAGGTTCCTCAGGTTGTGGAAAGTCTACCTTAGTAGATATAATAACTGGATTATTAAAACCTTCAGCTGGCCATATTAAAATTAATAATGAAATTGCTAATTTAGACAGTAAGGAATGGAAGGATATTTTTGGTTATGTTCCACAGGTTGTAAATTTATTCAATGACACGATTTTTACTAATATTACTTTTGAGACAGATATAGATAAAATAAATTTAACTAAATTAGATAAAGCAATAGAGATGGCTGGTTTATCGTCATTTGTAAAAAGACTTTCAAAAGGGATACATACTAATGTCGGAGAACTTGGTTACAAAATATCTGGTGGAGAAAAACAAAGAATGAGTATTGCAAGAGCTCTCTATAAAGAATCCCAAATATTAATATTTGATGAATCATTTAATTCTTTAGATAAAATCATGAAAGATTCTATTTTAAGTGAAATAAAACACATTGCAAAATATAAAACGGTTGTGATTATTTCCCATATTATCGAGGATTTAAAAGATTGTAAAAATCTTGTATATCTAGAAAAAAAATAAAATTATTTTTTCAAAAGTATATTTAATTCTAAGAATTGATTTTTTAGTTCTTCAAACGAACAATCAAATTTTTTATATTTTAAAAATGCAATTAAAGCTTTTTTTAATATCTCAATTCTTTCATGAAATATATTTGATGAATTGTAATTAACATCATTGAAAAAAAAATTTACTTTTATATTTGATTTTTTATAAAAACGATTAATAAATAAACTCCTACTATAAATGTCTGAGTTTCCTACTTTTACACCTAAATCTAGCATCATTGTTTTTTTGTAAATGTTTGAATGCAATAAATCTAAAGGCAATTTATTATTTTTTTTGTGATAAAAATATTTAAATTTTTTTAAATGTAAGACTAAAATAGTTCTGACAACTAAATTGACCAAATGATATTTAGTATGAAATTCCAAATTTTTAAAATCATCGAGATCAAAAAGATTAAAAAAATCCTCAATATGATTAATATCATCAATTTTTCTGAAGATTTTAGAAAAATTATGTAATAGTTCATTATTAAAAGAAAAATGTTTTTGTAATATTATTAAAACTGATTCAATATCAGCCTTACCGACAAATATTACTCTTTGATTATTTATAAGGTACTTTGAATAATTAAAATAACGAATAAAATTATAAATTGAATAAAAAACAGGATAAAAATATTTTATCTTTTTAAAATAAGTAATACCATTTATTTCACGTAAACTTCTTTTATTTAAAATTTTATAATCATTTAAACTTATTATATTTTTATCGTTTAAGTAAAAATTTGATAAAGAGAAAATATTTACTTTATTAAATTTTAATTTTAATTTTTCTAAATTCAATTTATGAATTTCAAAGTCAATTCCATCATTAAATAAAATAATATTAATTTCTTTATCATAATTTTCAAACTTAAAATTAATAAATTTACTTAATAAATTTTGATCAATAATAATTTCACAACTTTTGTTACTTATTAAATCTAAATTTTTAATGATATTTAATTTATTAATATTAAAAACGTAATCAGAATAAAAAAAATAATGAAAAAATCTATGTTCAGGAGAAAATAAATAAATAATATTATTAAATTTTTTTTTCATTAATAATTTAGACTAATTTTTTTTTAATGATTTTATTTATTCTGAAAATATTTTTTAAAAAATCTTTTTTTGATCCATTATTTGTTATTTTTAATGAAGCGGTGTTATTGATTGTATTTTTAATTCCATACCCAACAACATTAGACAAATTCTTTGAATTATAGATATTTTTTTTATCTCTTTTTTTTAAGATTTTGTAATCTGTATAAATACTTACCTCCAAGAATTTTTTAAACTTTTTTTTACAATATAACCTGTATTTTTTGGATGTAAGATTTGCAGATACAATCACATTTATACTCTGTTTATTTAAGAAGGATACAAAATTAATTATTCTTACCGCATTCCTATCTCTATCTTTTAAAGTGTAACCAAGGTCATTTCCAAGCATTTTTCTAAAAATATCACCATCAACATGAACTAAATTTTTTTTGGTTTTGTGTAAGATTTTATATAAATTGTTAGCTATCAGACTTTTACCAACACCTGATATTCCTGTAAACCATAAGATCATAATAATTTTTTTTTTGTAATATATTTGTACAATTGTTTTGCAATAAAGTCGTTTCCTTTTTCAGACAAATGGCCACCATAATTATCTTCCAAATACATTTTCTTTAAATTTTTCTCAATTAAAAAATATTTAGTAATATCTAATATGTTTAGTTTATTCTCAAGGCGTAGTTGTTTAAAAAAAGTTTGATAATTCGGAATATTTTTTTTGATTAAAAATATATCATGGAGTTGTGGTAAAATTAGAAAAATACATCTTTTATTTTTATTTTTGACTGATTGATTTATTTTAATCAATATACTTTTTAAATGGTTAGAAAAGTATTGGTCAAAATACATCTTATTTGCCTCTTTAATATTATCTTTCATAACCTTATTATAGGATTTTTGATAAAATTTATTTTGGTTTTTACTCTTAAAAGACTTTAAAATTTTAAATATAAGGATATTAAAAAATATAATATTATTTCTTTCAAAAGATTTAATGTAAGAAAATGTGTATGGGAACTTAAACATATAATGTTTAAACTTTTTTTTGTAAAAAACATCTTCTTTTTTAATTTTTGGAATCTTTTTTTTTAGGTCACCTAATTTAATTCTTTTGTATAAAATATTTTTTTTTAAAAATAATTTATTTTTTTTTATTTTGAAAAAAGGTTTAAATCCAAATTTATTACCAAACTCGTTATAATGTTTCCAATACGAATTAATTCTAACTATAGTTTCAGGTACAAATGCAAAGATAATTAATTGTGTTGATTTTGAAAATTTAGTTTTTTTATATTTCAAAAAACTTTGATCTAATCCAAAATTACCAACTCCAAAATTTTGAACACAATATTTTATTTTTTTTTCCAACTTAGCTTCCCATGTTTTTTCATCATTTACATATCTGCAGAAAGCATATGAATCTCCAAATACAGAAATTAAAGATTTTTTATTTTTAAGTGGAGTATTTCTAAAACCTTCATTTGTAATTTTAAAATATGTTTTTTTTTGATTTAAAGTTTCAGAACCTTGAGTATTTTTTTTCCTATCCCATCCAGTTGTTTTGTCAAAATTATTTTTTAAAAAATTTTTAAATTCTAAGTTTGAATTAAAGGGAAATTCATCCTTCTCAGTTATAACCCATTGAAAATCCTTTTTAATAAGATTTACTAAAATAAATAAAAAGATCTCAACAGAAATGATAAATAAAAGTAAATAAACCACAAAATTAAGCATTTTTATAATATTTTTTTAAATTAATAATTTTCGCAAAAATAAATTCTAAACCAAATCCAAAATATATACATAAAGACAATAAAGTTGGAACGAAATATCTAGTATACCCCACCCAACTAGAAATAATAAAAAAGTATGTTCCTACAAATAAAAGTATTAAAGGTGCAATTATTTTTTTTTTTAAAGAGTAAAAAAAACCTATTAAAATGATAGTGTAAATTAAAAAACTATAAAAAATCCTATATTTTACGTACTTTTGATGAAGATCACTTTTGTAATAATCTTTACCTTTAATTCTTGTATTTATTATTTCCACAGGATTTAAGAGCATAGAATGCATAGATGAAATTATAGCTTCTCTTAATGTAATTAATTTATTATTTAATATAGTTTTTATAGCTTCATTTTTTTGAAAATTATAAAATTTAATTCTGTCACTTTCTATTTCTAAATCTAGTTCGTTATCAAGAGCAAAATTATTCTTAGCATCCATTAATTTTTTTTTTGATTGAGAGGCTGACTTATTAGATAATTTAGAATCAATTTTAGGAAGAAAATAATTATATAAATTATCTATAGTCTGGGTTGGCAGAAAATAAAAAACGTTTGATCTTTTATAATTTAAAGTTCCTAATAAGATTAAAATTATCAAAAATGGAATAATCAAGTTAAGTATTTTAAAAAAACTTTTTTGTTTAAAATTAAGCAATAATAGTGTTATTGGAACAAAAATAAGAAACATTGCTACAGATCGTTGTAAATACAAAACAGAAAAAAGCAATCCAAATAAAAAATAACTATAGTTTTTTTTTGGCAAATCTATTAGATAAACAAAACTCAAAATCAATAATGAAAAAAAAATTGTTTCACCAAATACAGTAGAATTGTACTGGTTTATAGTAGGCTCAAATAATAAAAAAAAAACTGTAAAATTAACAATTGATTTTTTTATATTTAATTTGATTAACTTTGAATAAAATATAATTACACAAAAATAATAAACAAATATTTGAAAGTAAAAAAAAAAAATTAATATTTTTTATATTGATATTTTTTATATTGATATTTGAATTAGAATGGTAAAATTCAATTTTAAAAAATTTTGATGAAAAACCTAAAATTTTTGGTGGTAAAAAATGATGTCTAAATTCATATGGTTGTAGGTTTTTAATTGAAATATCAGATTTAAATTCTGACGCATGTTTCCATATTTTTATTTCTGGAGGTGATTTAATTATTCCATGATATTCACTTCCATCTTGGTGTTTTAAAACTTTTCCAAATTTCTTTATTTGAAAATCTATATTAATAAAAATTAATATAAAACTTAATATCAGCAATGTTATTAATATTTTGTGGTTGTTATAAAAATACATCAAAATAATCTGCTAAAAGTTATTATCTTTTCCACTCTATTCTCCCATGTATATTTTTTTACATCTTTCTTGGCATTTCTTCCTAGATAATTATATTTATTAGATTTAAATATTTCATTTATAGCTTCAATCCATTTATTGGTATTTTTTGGATTTAAAATTTTTGAATTATAATTATTTATAAGAATTCCTTTATAAACTTTTAAGTCGGAAGCAATTATTGTCCTCCCTGTTGCCATATATTCAAATAATTTAAGTGGAGAGAAATAACTGGCAACGTCAATTTTCTTGATCAATACACCAACCTTTTTTTGGTAGGGCATTAATAATACTTTGTACTTGGGCAAAATATTAGCAATCATATTGTAACTTAAAAAACCTTTAAATCTTATATTTTTTGGTACTTTTTTTAAGGATATATCTTTGTCTAAAGTTTTTATGTTACCAAATATATGAAAATTAATTTTTGGGGCTTTATTTGCTATAGAGTATATTAGTTCTAGACCTTTTCCTTTAGCAAAGCTACCACTGTATGCACAAGTCAGTAATTTAGTTTTTAAAATTTTTCTATTAAAATCATTGCTTTCCACAGCATCTCCTAAAATACAAACATTTTTTGACTTAATTTTAAGAAGTCTCAACAATTTAGAATGTAAAAGAATAAATTTTAGATTTTTGCTGATAAATTTGAAATTACTAAATTCAAATAAACATTTAGTTAAACCGGTCATTTCTGAATGAAGTTCTAAAATATTTTTTTTATTCATTATAGCTAGAGTCAAACTTGGTATTATAGCCCTTGAAATGATCATTTTATGATTATTTAAATTTAAATAATTATAAATTTTTAATGAAAAGAAAATTCTACTAATCAAATTCAATTTTTTTTTAGAGGAGAACATAGATTTGATTTTAAAATTACTTTTTAGAAGATATTCTTTTTTAATTTTTTTAAAATAATAAGACCTTTCTTGATATGGTATGATTAATTCCACTTCTGCATATTTACAAAAATTATCACACATTTTCAGAACATGAATTGCATATGCAGACATATTTGGTAATGAAAATTCAGCAATATAGATGATTTTTTTTTTTTCCATTAATTTAAATTATCATCAATATATTTAATTTCTGAATAAGATAGATTTTTTTTAAATTTAAATAAATTTTTCATTGTA
>MDTB01102823.1_pt1 | contig 28529 bp, 26 predicted proteins | sample 811161 | NCBI WGS metagenome assembly MDTB01 (sample SAMN05326650, study PRJNA326480) | marine metagenome | isolation source: seawater | place: Mediterranean Sea | collected 2009
ATTTTCTCCAGTTTTTGTCAAGAAGGAAGGTTAAATGGCTTCGTCGCCCGTTTCACCGGTACGGATCCGGATAGCTTCCGAAACATCGGAAACGAAAATTTTGCCGTCGCCAATGCGCCCTGTTTGCGCAGCATTCTGAATCGCTTGTAAAGCGACATCCAGCATATCGTCGGCAACAATAATCTCGAGCTTCACTTTGGGCAGAAAATCAACAACATATTCGGCACCGCGATACAGCTCGGTATGACCTTTTTGGCGTCCGAAACCCTTTGCTTCGAGAACGGTGATGCCCTGCAGGTTAGCTTCCTGCAATGCGTCTTTTACTTCGTCCAGCTTGAACGGCTTGATGATGGCTTCGATTTTTTTCATTATAGTCCCCCTCAGATATCCATGCATCTCGTGAGTAGTATTGTTAACCAGCAAGAACTATGCCACGTAATTCAACAGGGAATGTCGGCAGTGCTGACAGGGCGTTCGCACGAGCTGTGGCCTGCGAATGGCGTTTTGATCAAGAAAATTGCACAAAAAATAGGCAACCTGACATAATTTTAGGCAAAGATTTGTGCTGGCGGCGGCGTGTTTTCCAGGTGTTTCGCCTCGCATGCAAAAAACCTTGAAATAACCGGCTGTGATGTCAAACTCCGACAACTTTAACTTAATGTCTTGAGCTGGTCGGCGATACATCAGGGCAAATCTGAATTTGTCCGTATGAGGGAGACCCAGCATGACCAACCCAAATACCCCCATTCTTATTGGTGCTGGCCTGACGTTACAAAAGGAACGCGATCCTACAAAGGCGTTATCGCCGGTCGAACTTCTGGCGGATGCCGCCCGCGGTGCGTTTAATGATACTGGAAATGCAGATATTGGCGCGGCAATCGATACGGTGGCGTCGATCCGCTTCATCACAGACTCGCCAGAGGCGCGAAATTTTCCCTACGGCATTTACCTTAATCCGGCACGCACGGTGGCGAATATTCTGGGCATCACCCCGCCCAATGCCTTGCTGGCGGCGACCGGCGGTAACTCGCCGCAAATGATGATCAACGAACTGGCCGAGCGCATCACGAATGGCGATGCTGAAATGGCGCTTCTGGTTGGTGGCGAAGGCTTTGGGTCGGTAACCCGCGCGTTGGGACAAGGGCTTGATATGAGCCACTGGAACGACCGACCAGAAGAGGAAGCGGAAATTATTGGCATCGAAAAACCAGGCTGTATGCCAGTCGAGCACCAGCACGGCCTGTTTTTTCCGGTGAATAGCTATCCGATATTTGAAAACGCGCTGCGGGCGCATTTGGGGCGCGATATGGTTAGCCATATGCACGCGGTTGGCCGCCTGATGGCACCATTTACCGAAATTGCGGCCAGCCATCCTCATAGTTGGTTCCCCACGCAACGCAGCGCCGATGAACTTGTCAGCGTGACAAATGATAACCGGCTGGTCGGCTATCCGTATCCGAAATATCTAAACTCGGTTATTCGCATTGATCAGGCGGCCGCCGTAGTCATGACCTCAGTTGGCAAAGCCCGCGAGATTGGCATTGACGAAAGCCGTTGGATTTATCTGAACGGTTGCGCTGAGGCCAATGACATTTGGTATATTTCCGAGCGCCCAGAATTGCATCGCTCACCGGCGATGAAAGGTATGGCCGAAACTGCCCTTAATATGGCGGGATGGACGATCGACGATATTGATTATTTTGACCTTTATTCATGTTTTCCGGTGGCTGTCGAGATCGCTTGCCGCGAAATGGGCATCAGCGAAGATGACCCACGCCCGTTCACTGTCACGGGTGGGCTACCGTATTTTGGCGGCGCGGGAAATGCCTACACATTGATGTCGGTTGCCACCATGATGGACAAGCTGCGTGCTAATCCGGGTTCGCGGGGCATGTGCACTGGCAATGGCTGGTTTTTAACCAAGCATTCGTTGGGGTTGTACTCAACCACGCCGCCACAAGACGATTGGGCACGAGAGCCGGTATCGGTGTTGCAGGACAAAATCGATGCGGCGCCGAAACTCGAACTAGATGCGACCCCCGTTGGTGCAGGCCGGATTGAGAGCTATACGGTAGCTCATGTATCGGGAAAGCCGCCGCAGGGCATACTGATTGGCCGCATGGCAGAAACAAACAAACGCTTTGTTGCGCATATGACACCGGATGGCGATCACGTAACGCGCCTGATGAACGAAGACGGCGTGGGGCTTACGGGCGTTTTGGCCCCAAATGATAACGGCTTTAATATTTTTACCCCCGATGCCTGACATCGCGATACCCTAACGCTGGAGATTTTTCATATGGGAAAGATTTTTATGGTCCGCCACGGCAAGGCGGCTGCTGGCTGGGATGGTGATGCGGATCCGGGCCTTGATGCTAAGGGGCATGCGCAAGCCAGCCAGGTTGCAGATAAGCTGGCGACCCAAATTGCTTCACCGGTGCCGGTTTATACAAGCCCATTGCTGCGCTGTCGTGAAACCGCCGGACCGCTGGCCGTGTTGTGGCAAACCACGCCTATTATCGAACCGCGAGTGGCTGAAATTCCCTCACCCATTGAGGATTTGACGGCGCGGACCGTCTGGCTGCGCCGCGTGATGAGCGGAAGCTGGGACGCACTTGCCGCCGATCCTGAAAGCGTGGGGCATGATTATGATGACTGGCGGGTAGAGGTTATCGCCGCCCTGACCGGTCTCGCATACGATACAGATGTGGTGGTGTTTTCGCACTTCATTGCGCTCAATGCTGCCTATAGCGCGGCGACCGGGGCCGAGGATGTCGTTGCTTTTCGGCCAGATAATTGTTCGGTCAGCGTGTTTGAGACGAATGGCAGCAGTTTAAGGCTTCTGCAACAAGGCCATGAAGCTGAAACACAAGTTAATTAGGGCCAAAGCCGCCCCCCAAAGCCACCATTAGAAAAAAGCATATGGTAAAACCTTCCGTTAACGCTTGTGCACTAACAAGGGGGGTGGAAACAAGCCGCGTGGCCTGCTATAGAGCCGCATCAGTTGTGGGTCGGCGGGCGTGGCGGAATTGGTAGACGCGCTAGATTTAGGTTCTAGTGCCGAGAGGCGTGGGGGTTCAAGTCCCTCCGCCCGCACCACAAGTTGATGTGAAAATGCGAGCCGACCCTGACGTCGGCAATGGGGAAAAAATGGACATTAAAGAAATAAGTGCCGAAGGGCTTTCGCGCGAGTTGCAAATCACGGTGCCGGTCGCCGATTTGATTACCAAACTTGACGCGCGTATCGAAGAAATCAAAGGAACCGTTCAGTTAAAAGGGTTCCGCCCCGGCAAAGTGCCCGCGGCGCATATTCGCAAAACCTATGGCGACCAGCTTATGAGTGAAGTTATTCAGGAAACGGTGAACGAGACTAGCCAGCAAATGCTGAACGACCGAGACGAACGCCCCGCCATGCAGCCAGAGATTAAGCTGGTCGGCGATGTTGATCCGGTTGTAAAGGGGGAAGGCGATCTGGTTTACGACATCGTTTTCGACATTATGCCGACAATTGATCTGATTGATTTTGCCAAAGTCAAGCTGTCACGGCCGACGGTAGAGGTTGACGAAGAAAAAGTCGACGAGGCACTGGAACGTCTGGCGTCGTCGCGCAAAGATTATGAACCGCGCGGCAAAACAGCAAAAGCCAAGGACGGCGATCGTGTGAAGATCGACTTCATTGGCCGCATTGATGGCGAGGCTTTTGAAGGCGGTGCTGCCGATGGATTTGAGCTGGAGCTTGGATCTGGGCAGTTTATTCCCGGATTTGAAGACCAACTAATTGGCACGAAAGCTGGCGACACGAAAGATGTTGATGTGTCTTTCCCAGAGGAATATGGCAATGCAGAACTGTCTGGTAAGCCAGCAATTTTCGAGGTGACGGTGCATGAGGTGAGCGCGCCGAAAGATGCTGAGATAAATGAAGAGTTTGCCACATCACTGGGCATGGAAAGCCTTGAGAAATTGCGCGAAGCCATTCGCGACCAAATTGGCAATGATTACAGCCAGATGTCACGTGGGCATTTGAAGAAAGACCTGCTCGACCAGTTGAGCGATGGGCATAGCTTTGACTTGCCGCCCGCGATGGTCTCGCTGGAATTTGACCAGATTTGGCAGCAGTTTCAGAACGAACTGGAACAGCAGGACCAGAAGATGGAAGATCTCGACGAAAGCGAAGATGATTTGCGCGCCGAGTATCAAAGCATTGCCAAGCGGCGCGTACGCACCGGTCTGGTGCTTGCTGAGGTTGGCCGCGCAAATGAAATCGAAGTAACACAGGAAGAACTGAATCAGGGCCTAATGCAGCGCGTGCAGCAGTTTCCAGGGCAGGAACAGCAGGTGTTCGAGTACTTCCAGAAAAACCCTGAAGCGATGGCTCAAATTCGAGCGCCGATTTTTGAAGAAAAAGTTGTCGATTTCATCTGCGAGATGGCTGATGTCACCGAAACACCTGTTTCGATCGACGCGCTGATGGCCGATCCCGGCGCTGAAGCTGAGGCAGTCGAAAAACCAGCCGCTAAAAAAGCAGCCAAGAAGCCGGCAGCGAAAAAGCCTGCCACCAAAACAGAAGCTAAGAAGCCAGCGGCGAAAAAAGCACCAGCTAAAAAGCCTGCGACAAAAAAGGCGGCGGCCAAAAAAACGGCAGATAAAGCCACTGACAAAGGCGACGAATAGCATTTCTCTGGTTTTTTGAATTTCGGCCTTGGTCTTTTAACCAAAGCATCCCATTTTAGAGATTAAGATGGAGTTTAATATGCAAGAACCGATGGATACCTATATGAACACGCTCGTGCCGATGGTTGTCGAGCAATCGAACCGAGGTGAGCGCGCGTTCGACATTTACTCGCGCTTGTTGAAAGAGCGCGTCATTTTTGTAACTGGCGCCGTCGAAGATTACATGGCGAGCCTGATCACGGCGCAATTATTGTTTCTTGAGGCAGAGAACCCCAAGAAGGAAATCTCCATGTATATCAATTCGCCAGGGGGCGTTGTGACGTCTGGCATGGCGATATACGACACCATGCAATATATCCGTGCGCCCGTGGCGACATTGTGCATCGGGCAGGCGGCTTCTATGGGATCACTATTGCTGGCGGCGGGTGAAAAGGGCATGCGTTACGCGCTGCCCAATGCGCGCATTATGGTGCATCAGCCATCCGGTGGTTTCCAAGGGCAGGCCTCTGACATTGAACGCCATGCACAGGAAATTCTCGATATGCGTGCGCGGTTGAACAAAATTTATGTAACGCATACAGGTCAGACATTGCGTAAAATTGAAGATGCGCTTGAGCGTGACACTTTTATGACCGCTGAGCAGGCCAAAGATTTCGGCCTTGTTGATGAAGTTACGGACCGGCGTGCCGTAGATGAATCGAAGAGTGAATAGACCTTTCAAGCGCGTTAATTTGCTTGAAGGGCTGGTTGCTTCATGGTGAAGTAATATTCGAATCAGTCCGGTTCACTTTAGAATAAGAATTTTGGTCCCTCTGTTTGAAAGGCGACACCATGAGCAAAGTAGGCGGAAGCGGCGACAGTAAAAGCACCCTTTACTGCTCGTTCTGTGGCAAAAGCCAGCACGAAGTGCGAAAGCTTATTGCCGGCCCGACCGTATTCATCTGTGATGAATGCGTTGAATTGTGCATGGATATTATACGTGAAGAAAGCAAAGCTTCGCTTGTTAAAACACAAGACGGCGTGCCGACGCCCAACGAAATTCTCGAAGTGCTGGACGATTATGTTATCGGGCAATCGCACGCTAAGCGTGTGCTGTCTGTGGCCGTTCACAACCATTATAAGCGTTTGAACCATGCCGGCAAAAATGGCGACGTGGAACTGGCTAAATCCAATATTCTGCTTGTTGGCCCGACCGGGTGCGGTAAGACATTGCTGGCGCAAACCCTTGCGCGCATTCTAGACGTGCCGTTCACCATGGCGGATGCAACCACGCTGACTGAAGCTGGTTATGTGGGCGAAGACGTTGAAAACATCATTCTGAAGTTGCTGCAGGCAGCCGATTACAATGTCGAACGCGCCCAGCGCGGTATCGTTTATATTGACGAGGTTGATAAAATCAGCCGCAAAGCGGACAACCCATCGATCACGCGTGACGTGTCCGGGGAGGGTGTGCAGCAGGCCTTGCTGAAAATTATGGAAGGCACAGTCGCCTCTGTGCCGCCGCAAGGTGGCCGTAAGCACCCGCAGCAGGAATTTCTGCAGGTCGATACGACCAACATATTGTTCATTTGCGGTGGTGCTTTTGCCGGCCTTGAGCGGGTGATTTCCCAACGCGGCAATGAAACCTCCATCGGCTTTAATGCGCGTGTGGGCTCGCCTGAAGAGCGCAATACTGGCGAGTTGCTCAAGGAATTGGAGCCGGAAGACCTGCTCAAATTTGGCTTGATTCCAGAATTTGTCGGTCGTCTGCCTGTATTGGCGACGCTTGAAGACCTAGACGAAGAAGCGCTTGTGACGATTTTGAGCCAGCCGAAAAATGCGCTGGTGAAACAATATCAGCGGCTTTTCGATATGGAAGATGCGGAGCTGACGTTTAACGAAGACGCATTGCTTGCGATTGCCCGTAGGGCGATTGACCGCAAAACTGGCGCACGTGGTTTACGCTCGGTAATTGAGGGTATTTTGCTCGATACAATGTTCGAATTGCCGTCTATGGACGGGGTTCGTGAGGTTGTCATCAGCCGCGAAGTCGTCGAAGGAAAAGCCAAGCCGCTGTATATTTACGCAGAGAAAACTGACGAAGCTGCGTCCGCACCTACTGCTTCTTGATCTGAAAAAGGCGTGTCTCCAAACGGACACGGGGGTTTTTCGTCCAAACTGGGCGAGATTGTCGCATACACTGCCGTTTACATTGAAAAACCAGTGGATCGTACCCACATTAACTTTGACTGTTTATTAGGAATCGCGAGTTAATTTATCGGGTAGAACCTCAAAAGGAGCCGACTATGACTGACGAAACAAATACCGAAAAAACAATCCCGGTTGTGCTTCCCGTCTTGCCCTTGCGCAACATAGTTGTTTTCCCCGGCATGATCGTTCCACTATTTGTTGGCCGCGAAAAATCTATTCGTGCGCTGGAAGATGTGATGGCAGATGACAAGGAAATGCTCTTGGTCAGCCAGAAGGACGGAGATCAGGACGATCCGGCGCCCGAAGATATGCATCTGATCGGCACCATCGGCACAGTGTTGCAAATGCTTAAGTTGCCAGATGGCACGGTCAAGGTTTTGGTTGAGGGCAATAATCGCGCCCGTGTGCTTGATTATCTGGATAATGAAGCGTTTTTCGAAGCCAGTGCGCTGCCGCTCGCAGATGAAGCGGGTGACGAAAGCGAGCTGAAAGCCCTGATGCGATCAGCAGTTAGTCAGTTTGACGGGTATGTGAAACTGAATCGCAAAATTCCCCCCGAAGTTCAATCTAATGTTAACCAGATCGATGACCCGGTTAAGTTAGCTGATACCATCGCTGGGCATCTCAATATTTCGTTGGAAGAAAAACAGCAGCTGCTTGAGATTCTCTCCGTCAGCAAGCGCCTAGAAGGTATTCTCGGGCACATGGAAGGCGAGGTCGGTGCGTTGCAGGTCGAGAAAAAGATTCGCGGGCGTGTGAAGCGTCAGATGGAGAAGACCCAGCGCGAGTATTACCTCAACGAACAGCTCAAAGCTATTCAGAAGGAACTTGGCGAGGGCGAGGATGGTAGTAATGAAATCCTTGAGCTTGAGGAGCGCATCACCAAAACCAAGCTTTCCAAAGAAGCGCGTGAGAAGGCCGATGCCGAACTTAAAAAACTAAAATCAATGGGGCCAATGTCGGCAGAAGCGACGGTTGTGCGGAACTATCTCGATTGGTTGCTTTCGGTGCCATGGGGCAAGAAATCTCGCATCAAAAAAGACCTGTTCCATGCTGAAAAAGTGCTGAATGCCGACCATTACGGCCTTGAAAAGGTAAAGGAACGCATCCTCGAATATCTTGCGGTGCAGCAGCGGTCGAAAAAACTGCGTGGTCCAATCCTGTGTCTTGTTGGCCCACCCGGTGTTGGTAAAACATCTTTGGGTAAGTCCATTGCCGCCGCTACGGGGCGCGATTTCGTACGCATGTCGCTGGGCGGTGTGCGTGATGAAAGCGAGATTCGTGGCCATCGCCGGACGTATATCGGTTCAATGCCGGGCAAGGTTGTCCAGTCGATGAAGAAAGTGAAATCTGTGAATCCGCTTATGTTGCTGGATGAGGTGGATAAGCTTGGTGCTGACTATCGCGGCGACCCATCTTCTGCGCTGCTGGAGGTGCTAGATCCCGAACAAAACAATGCTTTTAACGACCATTATATGGAAGTCGATTATGATCTTTCCAATGTCATGTTCGTAACCACAGCCAACTCGCTTAATATCCCAGGCCCCTTGCTTGACCGCATGGAAGTTATCCGTATTGCGGGCTACACGGAAGACGAGAAAGTTGAGATTGCTAGCCAACATTTGCTGCCTGAGGCGATTAAGGAGCACGGGTTGCGCAATGGCGAGTTCAGCATTGATGATGAGGCTATGCGTCGGCTTATACAGGTTTATACCCGCGAAGCTGGGGTGCGTGGCTTGAAACGCGAGCTGGCATCGCTGGCCCGCAAAGCGACAACTAAAATCGTCAAAGGCGAGGAAACAAGCGTCGATATCACCTTAGCGAATATTGGCGACTATGCTGGCGTTGAGAAATACCGCTTCGGCTTGGCTGAGGTCGAAGATCAGGTTGGTGTCGTGACCGGCCTTGCATGGACTGAAGTAGGCGGCGAATTGCTGACGATTGAGGGGGTTATGGTGCCTGGTAAGGGACGCATGACTACCACCGGCAAGCTCGGCGACGTAATGAAAGAATCAATCAATGCCGCATCATCCTATGTGCGCGCGCGTAGCACGCTGTTTGGTATTGAACCGCCCGTGTTCGAACGCAAAGATATCCACGTACACGTGCCTGAAGGCGCAACGCCTAAAGACGGGCCGTCCGCTGGCACGGCGATGGCAACTGCAATTGTCTCTGTCATGACCGGTATTCCGGTACGCAAAGAAGTGGCGATGACCGGGGAAGTAACGCTGCGTGGTCGAGTATTGCCGATCGGTGGTCTGAAGGAGAAACTTCTGGCAGCCTTGCGTGGCGGTATCAGTAAGGTGTTGATTCCAAAGGATAATGAGAAGGATCTAACCGAAGTTCCAGAAAATATTCTCACGGGGCTGGAGATTGTTCCAGTCGAGAATATGGATGAGGTGCTGATGCACGCTCTGCATCATTTGCCGGCAGCGATTGAATGGGACGAAGATGCCTATTATGCCAGCCAGCAGATTGCCCGCGTGGACGATCCGGACGCTTCCCAACCGCATTAGGGCGCATTTACAACACGAGCTTACCCTCAGAAATCTATGGTTTTCTGCGACTTTTTCTTTGACCGTAAGTAGAATCGGTCTCTAACGTATTGTTGCAACAAATTGAACCTAGTCAGGAGGGGTTGCCATGAACAAAAATGATCTCGTAGGGCAAGTTGCCCAAGACACCGGGTTGTCTAAAGTAGACGCTGCCCGCGCCGTCGATAGTGTGTTTGACAATATCGCTGGTTCGCTGAAAGGCGGAGGGGAAGTTCGCCTTGTTGGGTTTGGTACGTTTTCAGTTTCGCATCGTAAAGCGACAACCGGTCGTAATCCACGCACCGGAGAAACCATCCAAATCAGCGCGTCTAACCAACCTAAGTTTAAGGCAGGTAAGGCACTAAAAGACGCCGTTAACTAAGGTATTCTCTTTTGGCATCGGCCATCTTCGTGATGGCCGATGTTTTTTTTTGCAATTCTCAAACCAATGCGCTAGAACGCAAGCCTTGTGGGGCGGTTAGCTCAGCTGGGAGAGCATCTCGTTTACACCGAGAGGGTCGGCGGTTCGATCCCGTCACCGCCCACCATTCCTTCTCTCGAAAATCCGTATATTATAAACCCGTGTTTGCCACTGATTACCGGTAGGTCCACTTTGGGGTTACCTGTTCAGGCACCTTGACTGTTTCCAAGTCTTTCCTGTCGGAAGAAAAACCAAACTCGTTCACCCAGACGATCACCAATAGGCTTGACACATTCATTGTCCACACGTAAACGATAGCTTCGCTCATACGGGTTCGGCTTTCAGCTGGTCGTTTGGGTTCTGGGGGTGTAGCTCAGTTGGTTAGAGCGCTGGCCTGTCACGCCAGAGGCCGCGGGTTCGAGTCCCGTCACTCCCGCCACTTCTTTTGAACCGTCCTGTCTCTTAAATCAATTTGTCATCACCCAGGCTTAATCATTAAGGCTTAATCATTCAGGCTTAAAAACTAGGGCTTAATAACTGAGATTTATTTGACCGGGCCGAATAATGCCTAACCAGATGGTACGTTTCGACGGTTTTTTTAACGCATGGGCGCGGTGTACTTGTATTCCCTACGTTCATTAGATAATGAGGAAGCAATGAAAACAGCAGTTGTTACAGGCGTATCTACCGGAATTGGTCGCCAGATCGCAGAAACGCTGGTTACGCAAGGTTATATGGTTTTCGGGTCGGTTCGCTCGCAACGCGACGCCACCCGCGTGACCAAAGAAATCGGCAAAAACTTCAAGGCGCTGGTGTTTGACGTAACGCGCGAAGACGAGGTTTTGGCGTCCGTCAAAACCGTCAAAAAATATCTGGGAAATCGCAAGCTGGACGCGCTGGTCAATAATGCTGGCATTGCTGTGATCGGGTCGGTGCAAGGGCTTACATCGGAAGAATTCAAACATCAGTTTGATGTGAACCTGATGGGGGTGTTTCATTGCGTGCAGGCCTATGCAGACCTTTTGGGCGCCGATCAAGAGCGCGAAGGGCAATCCGGTAAAATCATTAACATCAGCTCGGTATCGGGTAAAACCGGTATGCCGTTTATGAGTGCTTACAATATGAGCAAATTCGGTCTTGAGGGATTTTCTGAGGCGCTGCGCCGCGAATTTCAGTTTTACGGCATTGATGTCGCTGTTATTGCGCCCGGGCCTGTAAAGACACCGATTTGGGAAAAATTCGACCCCGAAGGCCTTACCAAACGCCATAGTAATTCGCCGATGCGCGAACCATTGCAGCGTATGCTTGCCTATAGCGATGCCATGTCGGACAAGGGCTGTAGCCCCGCGAGAATCGCCGATTGCGTGGTCGACATTTTGTCGAACCGGAAAGCGGGTGCACGCTACACGATCGACACGACGGCGGGCCAGCAGCGTATTCTGTCAATTCTCCCGACGCGCATGGGTGACCGGATGATTGGCTCGCAACTTGGATTGCGCCGGAAATAGCACGCTGAAAAGGCGCGCGCGGCGCGTTGTTGGGAAATGTCATATTGCTTGGCTGACCATAGGATTGGCAGGGCTGAGCGCGTCGGTTTGCCGCTTGCATTAAGCCGGTTCACGGCTATAGTACGCGCCAGTGTTGCAGTTTGTTTTTCAAACGCAAATCCAGGATCTCGCAGGGGAACCATATGCAGGAATTGCTATCAAGTTACTATCCAATTTTGATCTTTATGGCGCTTTCTGCCCTGATCACATTGGCACTTATATTTGTGCCAATGCTCGTTGCGCCATCGTCGCCAGATCCGGAAAAAAATGCCCCTTATGAGTGTGGCTTTGAGGCCTTTGACGATGCGCGGATGAAGTTTGACGTGAAATTCTATCTTGTCGCAATTTTGTTCATCATTTTTGATCTTGAAGTCGCCTTCCTGTTTCCGTGGGCGGTGGCTTTCGGCGATGTGGGGCTATTCGGCTTTTGGTCGATGATGTTTTTTCTGACTGTGTTGACCGTAGGCTTTGCCTATGAGTGGCGCAAAGGCGCGCTGGACTGGGATTAGGGAAACGTTATGTCGGAAAGCAAATCCAAAGAAGCGCCAGTACCCGCACCCACACCTGACCCATATTACCAACAGGTTTCAGACCAGTTGACCGATAAAGGCTTTGTAGTTACCTCGGTTGAAGATCTGGTGAATTGGGCACGAACAGGTTCGTTGCATTGGATGACATTTGGTCTGGCGTGCTGTGCGGTTGAGATGATGCAGGTAAACATGCCGCGCTATGATCTTGAGCGCTTTGGTATTGCACCGCGCGCATCGCCGCGCCAGTCGGACGTTATGATTGTTGCCGGTACGCTAACCAATAAAATGGCACCTGCCTTGCGCAAAGTTTACGATCAGATGCCTGAGCCACGTTATGTCATTTCCATGGGCTCTTGTGCTAATGGCGGGGGCTATTATCACTATTCATATTCGGTTGTTCGTGGATGTGACCGTGTTGTTCCTGTAGATATTTACGTCCCCGGCTGTCCGCCCACGGCGGAGGCATTATTGTATGGTATTTTGCTTCTTCAGAAGAAAATTCGCCATACCGGTACACTAGAACGCTAAGAGAACGGCAACAGAGCGGTAAATTCAGGCATGAGCGAACTCGAAAAACTTGCTGAGCATATCCAAGCTGGTCTTGGCCCTTCCGTGGCAGGGGTGTCGTTTCAATATGGCGAACTGACGCTTGAAGCAAATTCGGGCATGATCGAGACGGTTATAAAGTTTTTGCGCGATGATCCTGGCTGTGCCTTTTCTCAGCTTATCGATCTTTGCGGCGTGGATTATCCCGAACGCGCGCTGCGCTTTGATGTCGTTTACCACCTATTGTCGATGACCAAGAACATGCGTATCCGCGTGAAGGTTCAAGCGGGTGAGGAGACCCAAGTGCCAAGCATAACGGGGCTATTCGAGGCTGCGGCTTGGTTTGAGCGCGAAGCCTTTGACATGTACGGCATCTTATTCGCCGGTCACCCTGATTTGCGACGCTTGCTGACTGATTACGGCTTTGAAGGTTATCCGCTCCGCAAGGACTTCCCGCTAACTGGTCATGTCGAGGTTCGCTATGATGATGACTTGAAAAAGGTTGTCTATGAGCCAGTGACATTGGTTCAAGAGTTTCGCGATTTTGATTTTGAGAGTCCATGGGAAGGGGCTCGTAACGTGCTGCCAGGCGATGAAAAAGCCGGCGCGACACCTGAGCAGGAAGGCTAGCAACATGTCGGCGCAGTCAAATACACCTCCGCAGGATGATCGCAAATTCACCATTAATTTTGGGCCGCAGCATCCAGCCGCCCATGGTGTCTTGCGTCTGGTTATGGATCTGGATGGCGAGCGTGTCGAGCGCATTGATCCGCATATTGGGCTTTTGCATCGCGGCACAGAAAAATTGATCGAACACAAAACCTACCTGCAATCCGTGCCATATTTTGACCGGCTCGATTATGTGGCCCCGATGAACCAAGAGCATGCTTTCGCACTTGCCGTTGAGCGTATGCTGGATATCCAAGTGCCGCGCCGCGGTCAATATATCCGCGTGCTGTATAGCGAAATTGGCCGGATTTTGAGCCATTTGCTGAATATCACGACGCAAGCGCTGGACGTTGGTGCGTTGACGCCACCGCTATGGGGTTTTGAAGAGCGCGAAAAGCTGATGATTTTTTACGAGCGTGCCTGTGGCGCGCGTTTACACGCGGCGTATTTTCGGCCCGGCGGTGTGCACCAAGATTTGCCAGAGGGCTTGCTGCAGGATATTTTTGATTTCTGCGACCCGTTTCTTCAGGTTCTGGACGATATTGAAAGCCTGCTAACTGAAAACCGGATTTTCAAGCAGCGTAATGTCAATATCGGCATCGTGTCGGTCGATGATGTGATGTCGTGGGGGCTGACGGGCGTTATGGCACGCGGATCAGGGCTGGCTTGGGATTTGCGGCGTTCGCAACCATACGAAGCGTATAATGATTTTAAATTTGATATTCCGCTGGGAAAGAATGGCGACTGCTATGACCGGTATCTGGTGCGGGTGGAGGAGTGTCGCGAATCCGTGCGTATCATGAAGCAGTGCATCGAGCAGATGCCTGACGGTCCGGTCTCATCAACCGATGGAAAGGTTGTGCCGCCGAAACGGGCCGAAATGAAACAGTCAATGGAGGCCCTCATCCACCACTTCAAGCTGTATACGGAAGGCTATCATGTGCCTGCCGGTGAGATTTATGCGGCGGTTGAGGCACCGAAGGGCGAGTTTGGCGTGTATCTGGTTGCTGACGGGTCAAATAAGCCCTATCGATGCAAAATTCGGGCGCCGGGATATTCGCATTTGCAAGCACTGGACCATTTGTGCCGCGACCATATGCTGCCGGATGTATCTGCGATTTTGGGATCCATGGATATTGTGTTCGGAGAGGTGGACCGATGAGCGTGCGGCGTCTACACGAGCAACAACCTGAAGGATTCGCCTTTTCCGAAGACAATCTGGTTTGGGCAGGTGAACAAATTGCCAAATACCCCGAAGGCCGTCAGGCCAGTGCTATTTTGCCGCTTTTGTGGCAAGCACAAAAGCAGGGTGGCGGTTGGTTGTCGGAGCCTGCGATTCGGTGCGTGGCTGACATGCTCGACATGCCCTATATCCGCGCGCTTGAAGTGGCAACCTTCTACTCGATGTTTAACCTGTCGCCGGTTGGCGAGCATTTCGTCCAATTATGCGGTACCACCCCATGCTGGTTGCGGGGTGCTGACGATTTGAAAGCGGTATGCCGCAAGATTATCGGGGAACAGGGTAACGTAACCGAAGACGGCAAGCTAAGCTGGCTGGAAGTGGAATGTCTGGGCGCTTGTGTGAACGCTCCCATGGTCCAGATTAACGATGATTTTTTTGAAGACCTCACCGCCGACACATTTGAGCGGCTGCTTGAGGATTTGCGTCACGGACGCGAAGTGGCAACGGGTCCTCAGAACGGGCGTCAGGCATCGGCACCTGAAGGTGGCCCGACAGTGTTGAAAGGTAATATGTAATGTTGCGCGACGAAGATCGTATTTTTACCAATATTTACGGGTTCGGGGGAGCTGACCTTGCATCCTCGCAAGCGCGTGGCGACTGGGACAATACTGCTGACCTAATCAAAAAGGGTCGCGACTGGGTGATCGATGAAATGAAAGGCTCCGGCCTGCGCGGGCGCGGCGGCGCTGGCTTTCCCACCGGTCTGAAATGGTCGTTCATGCCGAAGGAAAATGATGGACGTCCGCATTACCTCGTCGTCAATGCCGACGAGTCGGAGCCGGGTACGTGTAAAGACCGTGATATTATGCGCCACGAGCCGCATAAATTGCTGGAAGGTTGCTTGCTGGCGGGTTTCGCTATGGGCGCGCATGCCTGCTATATCTATGTACGGGGCGAGTTTGTGCGCGAGCGTGAAGCATTACAGCGCGCTGTCGATGAAGCCTATGACGCCGGGCTTTTAGGTAAAGATGCGGCTGGCTCTGGCTGGGCCTATGATATTTACGTGCACCACGGAGCAGGCGCATATATTTGCGGCGAAGAAACTGCGCTGATCGAAAGCCTTGAAGGCAAAAAGGGCATGCCAAGGCTCAAGCCGCCGTTCCCGGCCAATGTTGGTCTTTATGGTTGTCCGACAACCGTAAATAATGTTGAAAGCATTGCCGTTGCGCCAACAATATGTCGCCGCGGGGCCAGCTGGTTTTCCGGTCTGGGGCGCGAGGGCAATACCGGCACCAAATTATTTTGCATTTCTGGCCACGTAAATCGGCCCTGCAATGTGGAAGAAGAGATGGGTATTCCTTTGAAGGAATTGCTTGAGCGGCGTGCCGGTGGCGTGCGGGGCGGATGGGACAATCTGCTGGCTGTTATTCCGGGTGGCTCATCTGTGCCGCTTTTGCCCAAGGATATTTGCGACACGATCCGAATGGATTTTGACAGCCTGAAAGATGTGCAGTCAGGTCTTGGCACAGCTGGCGTGATCGTGATGGATAAATCGACCGATATCGTCAAAGCGATTGCGCGAATTTCGTATTTCTACAAGCACGAAAGCTGCGGCCAGTGCACGCCATGCCGTGAAGGAACTGGCTGGATGTGGCGCGTGATGGAGCGTTTGGCGGCAGGCCGGGCGCAACCCAAGGAAATTGATATGTTGCTGCAGGTGACCAAACAGATCGAAGGTCATACGATTTGTGCGCTTGGCGATGCAGCGGCTTGGCCGGTTCAGGGGCTTATCCGGCATTTCCGCCCTGAAATTGAAGCGCGTCTGGCAGACAGCTTGCAATCGGAGGCTGCTGAATGAGTGATCGCGTCAACGTTACGGTCGACGGCGTAGCTGTCGAGGTTGATCCCGGAACAACGATTTTACAAGCGTGTGAAGCCGCTGGCGTAGAAATTCCGCGGTTTTGCTATCACGACCGCCTGTCGGTAGCAGGTAATTGCCGCATGTGCCTTGTTGAAGTTGAAAAGGCGCCCAAGCCGGTTGCCAGCTGCGCCATGCCAGTTGCTCCCGACATGGTGGTGAATACCCAGACCGACAGCGTGAAATCAGCACGCGAAGGGGTGATGGAGTTTTTGCTGATCAACCATCCGCTCGACTGCCCGATCTGCGACCAAGGTGGCGAGTGCGATTTGCAGGACCAAGCGCTGGGTTACGGCGTTGATTCAAGCCGCTTTGATGACAATAAACGCGCTGTTGAAGAAAAGGAAATGGGGCCGCTTGTCAAAACCGTTATGACACGGTGTATCCACTGCACACGCTGTGTGCGCTTTGCGACCGAAGTTGCCGGTGTGCCGGAAATTGGCGCGATTGGCCGTGGCGAGGATATGGAGATTACCACCTATCTCGAAGCATCGCTCGAAAGCGAAATGTCAGGCAATGTGATCGACCTTTGTCCGGTCGGTGCGCTGACGTCAAAGCCTTATGCATTTACCGCGCGCCCATGGGAGCTGCGTAAAACTGAGACCATTGATGTGATGGATGCTGTGGGCAGTAATATTCGCGTGGATGTGCGGGGTCGCGAGGCAATGCGCATCATGCCGCGTGACCATGACGATGTGAACGAAGAATGGCTTTCCGACAAATCGAGATTTGTTTGGGATGGGTTGAACACACAACGCCTTGACCGGCCGTATATTCGTGTCGACGGGAAGTTGCAGGCTACTGACTGGAACACTGCTTTTGATGCAATTGCAGTACGGCTGGACGGCGGTGCTGATAAGCTGGCTGCTCTGGCAGGTGATCTGGTATGTACTGAAGGGCAGTTCGCTCTAAAATCCGTGATGGAAAAGCTGGGCAGTCCGCACCTTGATTGCCGACAGGATGGTGCAAAATTATCCGGTCCCCGGGCGAATTATATATTCAATACGAGCATTGCCGGCATTGAAGATGCTGACGCGCTTATTCTCATCGGCACCAATCCGCGCCTTGAGGCGGCGGTGTTGAATGCGCGTATTCGCAAGCGCTGGCTTGCAGGGAATTTTCCGATTGCCGCGATCGGCCAGCCAATCGATCTAACGTATGATGTTGATTTCATCGGTGCAGGGCCCCGGACGCTGAGCGACCTTGTTGATGGCAAGCATGGTTTTGCTGATATTCTTGCCAAGGCTGAGCGCCCAATGCTGATTTTGGGGCAGGGTGCGCTGGCGCGGGCTGATGGCGCCGCGATTTTTGCGCAAAGCCTCAAATTGGCCGAAAAAACCGGTATGGTGCATGAAGCATGGAACGGGTTCAATGTTTTGCATACGGCCGCAGCGCGGGTTGGTGGCATGGATGTCGGGTTTTTGCCCGGTGCAGATGGCCGCGACCGGGATGCTATTCTGGCGGGATGCCAATCGGGTGATATTTCGACAGTAATTTTATACGGCGCCGACGAAATCGACCGCGACGAGCTGGGCGATGCCTTTGTAATTTACATTGGTAGCCACGGCGACCGCGGGGCGCATGGCGCGGATGTAATTTTGCCTGCCGCTGCATATACCGAGAAACAGGCCATTTACGTGAACACGGAAGGCCGCGCACAAATGACCGCGCGCGCCGCTTTCCCACCCGGCGATGCCCGCGAAGACTGGAAGATATTCCGGGCGCTGTCAGAGCGTCTTGGCGTTACGTTGTCTTTTGACACAGTGGATGCGCTGCGCGTTGCGATGTTTGATCAGGCGCCGCAGCTTGCGAAACTTGACCAAGTCTTGTCGCCGACTGCCCCCGAAAATGTTTTGGAATCTGGCAGTCTTAATGATGAAGGTTTTGTCTCGCCGATAACGGATTATTATTTTACCAATCCCATTGCCCGGGCTTCTGCAACCATGGCGGCGTGTGCTGAAGCCAAAACACAACGAACCGCAGCCGGTGCGCATGTTGATGGGACGGGTAGCAATGGATAATCTGGTCCTTGATACATATGTCTGGCCGGCGCTTATGGTCGCCGGACACAGTCTTCTTATTCTGGTGGCGTTGCTGCTCTGGTTGGCTTTCTTCATGTATGCCGAGCGGAAGGTTTGGGGTGCAGTGCATTTGCGGCGGGGGCCGAATGTCGTCGGCCCTTTTGGTTTGCTGCAAAGTTTTGCTGATATTTTGAAATACCTCTTCAAGGAGGTAATTTTTCCGACATCATCCAATAAAGCTGTTTTCTTGCTGGCACCGATCATCACCCTGTTTCTGGCGTTGAGTGCTTGGGCGGTGATACCGGTCGATGAGGGCTGGGCCGTTTCCGATATTAACGTCGGTATTTTATATATTTTTGCAATCTCATCGCTCGGAGTCTACGGAGTTATTATGGGTGGCTGGGCGTCCAACTCGAAATACCCGTTTTTGGGCGCATTGCGGTCAGCCGCGCAAATGGTGTCGTATGAGGTATCTATTGGCCTCGTTATCATCACCGTGTTGCTGTGCGTCGGCTCGCTTAATCTGACAGACATTGTCATGGCCCAGAAAACAGTTTGGTTCGCCATTCCTCTGTTTCCGATGTTTGTGATTTTCTTCGTATCGGCGCTAGCGGAAACCAACCGACCACCGTTTGACCTGCCTGAGGCAGAAAGCGAACTGGTTGCCGGTTTCATGACCGAATATTCATCTACGCCTTACGTTGTTTTCATGATCGGCGAATTGGCAAATATCGTGCTGATGTGCGCTATGACGACCATTTTGTTTTTGGGTGGCTGGTTGCCACCGATCGATGTTGCGCCGTTTAACTGGGTGCCTGGCGTTATCTGGTTCATCATCAAGATGACGTTTATGTGCTTCATGTTCTCAATGGTGAAGGCCATTGTGCCACGCTATCGTTACGACCAACTGATGCGCCTTGGATGGAAAGTTTTTCTGCCCATTTCGCTCTTCTGGGTGGTTCTCACAGCTGGCGTGATCCAGTATTTCGGACTGGCAGGGTAATAGGGGATAGAACAATGGCTTGGTTGGATAAAACAGCGCGCGGATTGTTTCTCGCCGAATTTGTTTCGGCCTTTGGCTTGGCAATGCGATATTTCTTCAAGCAGAAGCTAACCGTAAACTACCCTTATGAAAAAGGCCCGCTAAGCCCGCGCTTCCGCGGTGAGCATGCGTTGCGCCGTTATCCAAATGGGCAGGAACGCTGTATTGCTTGCAAATTATGCGAGGCGGTGTGTCCAGCACAGGCTATTACCATTGAAGCAGGTCCACGCAATAATGACGGCACCCGCCGCACTGTGCGTTACGACATTGATATGGTGAAATGTATTTATTGCGGTTTTTGCCAGGAAGCATGCCCGGTGGATGCCATCGTCGAAGGCCCGAATTTTGAATTTGCAACCGAAACCCGCGAGGAGCTCATTTATGATAAGCAGAAGCTGCTGGAAAACGGTGATCGGTGGGAAATCGAAATCGCCAAGAACATTGAACTCGACGCCCCCTACAGATAAACAGAACATCAAATGACCCTCACAGCACTTTCCTTTTACCTGTTCGCAACAGTTGCCGTCGCCAGTGCGTTCATGGTGATATCCGCGCGCAATCCGGTTTATTCGGTTTTGTTCCTGATTTTGACATTCTTCAACTCCGCTGGGCTGTTCGTTTTGATGGGTGCAGAGTTCCTAGCCATGATCCTTGTTGTGGTCTATGTGGGGGCGGTGGCCGTGTTATTTTTGTTTGTGGTGATGATGCTCGACATTGACTTTGCCGAGTTGAACGAGGGCTTCTTACAATATATGCCGATCGGCGCGACGGTTGGTTTTATCCTTCTGCTTGAATTATTGCTCATTTTCGGTGCTTCGACTCAAATGGTCAGTCAAAGCAAACTGCCGCAAGCCACGCCGGAGGGCATGACCAATGCCGAAGCTATCGGTAGGGTGCTATACACTGATTATATTTACTTCTTCCAAGCGGCGGGTGCCGTGTTGCTGGTTGCCATGATCGGCGCGATTGTGCTGACGCTGGTTAAATCAGAGAACCCGCGCCGCCAGAGCATTGCTGAGCAGAATGCCCGTACGCGCGAAGACGGCGTCGAACTGGTAGACATCGAACCCGGAAAAGGGCTTTAAGAGGGCGTCATGGAAATCGGTCTAAACCATTATCTGACATTGGCGGCCGTGCTGTTCACCATCGGTGTCTTCGGTATCTTTTTGAACCGTAAAAATATCATCGTTATTTTGATGTCGATCGAGCTGATGCTTTTGGCCGTCAACATTAATCTCGTCGCGTTTTCCGCTTTTCTGGGTGACCTGGTCGGGCAGGTCTTTGCGCTTCTCGTTCTCACGGTCGCGGCAGGTGAAGCCGCAATCGGACTTGCCATTCTTGTGGTTTACTTCCGGAACAGGGGCGGCATCGCAGTTGAAGATGTCAGCCAGATGAAAGGCTAATTATGTATCAGGCGATTGTATTTTTTCCGCTGTTAGGTGCCCTGATCGCCGGCCTTTTTGGACGGATTATTGGCGACCGACCGTCGGAATTGATTTCTTCCGGATTGCTCATCCTGTCGGCTTTAATGTCATGCATTGCGTTTGTTGATGTTGGTCTAAATGGCGAGGCTGTCGCCGTCAATGTGTTGCAATGGATACATTCCGGCTCGCTTCACATTGACTGGGTTTTGCGTATAGACACGCTCACAGCCGTTATGCTGGTTGTGGTGACTTGCGTGTCATCAATGGTGCATGTTTATTCGATCGGCTATATGAGCCACGATCCGGCGCGCCCGCGTTTCTTCGCCTATCTGTCGCTGTTTACCTTCATGATGCTCATGCTGGTGACGGCGGATAATTTTGTGCAGCTGTTTTTCGGCTGGGAAGGCGTTGGCCTCGCCTCCTATTTGTTAATAGGTTTCTGGTATAAAAAGCCTTCGGCGAACGCGGCCGCTATCAAGGCATTTGTGGTCAATCGTGTTGGCGATTTCGGCCTTATTCTCGGTATGTCAGCAATTTATTTTACCGTCGGCTCGCTCGAATTTGACACGGTTTTCGCCGCCGCTGGCGCGCTGGCCAAGGGTCAGCTTGAGTTTTTAGGGTTCACGCTGCCGACGCTCACAACAATTTGTCTGTTGTTGTTCATGGGCGCGATGGGTAAATCGGCGCAGTTCTTTTTACACACATGGTTGCCTGATGCGATGGAAGGCCCAACGCCTGTTTCGGCGCTCATCCACGCCGCAACCATGGTCACAGCGGGCATTTTCCTGGTCGCACGTTGCTCGCCACTCTTTGAGTTGTCGCCAACCGCGCTTTCTGTCGTCACGATTGTGGGTGCCGTTACAGCGTTTTTTGCTGCCACTGTTGGGCTGGTGCAAAACGATATCAAGCGCGTTATTGCCTATTCGACGTGCTCGCAATTGGGCTACATGTTCGTCGCGCTGGGCGTTGGCGCTTATCAGGCCGCGATGTTCCATTTATTCACACATGCGTTTTTTAAGGCGCTTCTGTTTCTCGGCGCTGGCTCGGTTATTCACGCCATGCAGGACGAACAGGACATGCGGAAAATGGGCGGCCTGCGGACGCTCGTACCTGCCAGTTGGTTCGTCATGATTGTTGGCACGCTGGCTTTGACCGGCTTCCCGCTTACGGCTGGGTTCTTCTCTAAAGATGCGATTGTCGAGGCCGCATATGCTGCGCATATTGGCCCGCACATGTTTGCCTTCACCTTGCTTGTCGTGGCGGCGTTGTTCACATCGTTTTACAGCTGGCGTCTTATATTCCTGACGTTTTACGGCCTACCGCGCTGTTCAAACGAAACGCTGAGCCATGTGCATGAAAGTCCGCCAGTTATGCTGGTGCCACTGATTATTTTGTCGCTGGGTGCATTGTTTGCTGGTTTTGCATTCTATGATTTCTTCATTGGTGACGGGCAGGCGGCTTTCTGGGGTAGTAGCATCTTTACCAGTGCTGACAATCATGTTCTACACGACCTGCATGATGTTCCTGGATGGGTGAAGCTATCGCCGCTGGTTATGATGCTGACGGGCTTTGCTTTGGCTTGGGTGTTTTATATTCGCAAGCCCGATTTGCCGAACCAACTCGCGACCGAGCACGACTTGATTTACAAGTTTTTGCTCAATAAATGGTATTTTGACGAGATCTATAATTTCATTTTTGTACGTCCCGCAAAATGGCTGGCGCGCTTGTTATGGAAAGGCGGTGATGGGTATGTTATCGATGGCTTTGGTCCTGACGGTATTGCCGCAACAGTATTATATGTCACGCGCCGTGCTGTGAGCCTGCAAACCGGGTTTGTGTATCATTATGCCTTTGCCATGCTGCTTGGTATCGCCGGATTGGTGAGCTGGTTCATGCTCGCGGGGGGGCAGTAATGACTGACTGGCCGATACTTTCCACGATCACGTTTTTACCACTTCTAGGCGCGTTCTTCATTCTGCTGATACGTGGCGATGAAACCAACGCCGCCGGTAATGCTAAAGCTGTAGCGCTTTGGACCTCGGTTGTTACGCTGTTTCTGACAGGGTTTATGGTCAGCCAGTTCGATGGCGCGTCAGCGGAATTTCAGTTTGTCGAGCGCTTCGAATGGCTGGGCAATGGTATTGACTATGCCATGGGCGTCGACGGCATATCTGTGCTGTTTGTGCTGCTTACCGCCGCGTTGATGCCGATTTGTATTTTGGCAAGCTGGCACGCAATCACGCACCGCGTGCGCGAATATATGCTGGCGTTTCTTGTGCTCGAAACACTGATGATAGGCGTTTTCTGCGCTATGGATCTCATCCTGTTTTATCTGTTCTTTGAAGGTGGCTTAATTCCGATGTTCCTGATCATCGGCATTTGGGGTGGTGGTCGTCGCGTTTATGCGAGCTTCAAGTTCTTTTTGTACACGCTTCTAGGCTCGGTTCTGATGCTATTGGCGATCCTTGTTATGTATTGGCAGTCAGGCACGACTTATATTCCAGATCTGATGGACACCGCCTTTTCTGCCGATTGGCAGACGTGGCTATGGCTGGCGTTCTTTGCTTCATTTGCTGTGAAAATGCCCATGTGGCCAGTACATACGTGGCTGCCTGATGCCCATGTTGAAGCCCCGACAGCCGGATCGGTTATTCTGGCTGGGGTGTTGTTGAAAATGGGTGGGTACGGATTTTTGCGGTTCTCGCTGCCCATGTTCCCAATCGCGTCAGATATGTTCGCGCCCATGGTGTTCGCCCTAAGTGCGATTGCCATTGTGTACACTTCGCTTGTGGCGTTTGCGCAAGAAGACATGAAGAAGCTAATTGCTTACTCGTCGGTGGCGCATATGGGATTTGTTACGATGGGGCTGTTCTCGGCGACCGTTCAGGGCGTGCAGGGCGGCATCTTCCAGATGCTGTCGCATGGCTGGATCTCCAGCGCGCTGTTCTTGTGCGTCGGGGTCATCTACGACCGCATGCACACGCGCGAAATCTCTGCCTATGGTGGTCTGGCGAACCGTATGCCGATTTATGCCGCGATATTTATGCTGTTTACCATGGCGAATGTCGGGCTGCCTGGCACCTCCGGATTCGTCGGTGAGTTTTTGACGATTATTGGCACATTCCAAGTCAGCACGTGGACGGCCATGTTCGCGACCAGCGGCGTTATTTTCTCTGCATGCTATGCGCTGACGCTTTATCGCCGGGTTAGTTTCGGGCGCATTGAACATGAGGGCCTGCAGCAAATCGCTGATACGGACCGCCGTGAGATTTTCCTTTTTGTACCGTTGGTCATCGCCACGCTGATTTTTGGTGTATGGCCGATGCCAATTCTCGATATAACCGCAGCTTCTGTTGATCATCTGATTGCGAATTACCAAGATGCCCTGTCATCTCATGCTGCTAACGCTCTGCTTATTGGCGGTGCGGAGGGGATACGTTAGGAGATCTGCATGCTGGCGAATGTCATATTATTATTGCCTGAACTCGTTCTCTTCTTAGGGGCTATGGGGCTATTGATGGTTGGGGCTTTTGCTGCCAGTGATGCCACGCGAACGGTTGAATTTGGTGCAATCTCGCTTTTGTTGATAGCGGCGGTCGCGTCGTGGTTGCAGGGCGAAGCAGGTGCACAACTGGCCTTTTCGGGCAGTTTCATTGTCGATCAGTTCTCGGCCTATATGAAAACCCTGACCTATCTGGCAACTGCGGTTATTATCATAATGTCGCGCGGGTTTATGCAAAACGAAAACCTTGCGCGTTTCGAAGTGCCAGTATTGATGGTTCTTGCCGCGGTGGGCATGGGCATGATGATCTCGGCAAACGATCTTATTTCGCTTTATATGGGCATCGAGTTGCAAAGCCTTGCGCTTTACGTGCTCGCCGCCATCAAGCGCGACAGTTTGCGGGCAACAGAGGCTGGACTAAAATATTTCGTTCTTGGAGCCTTGTCATCAGGCATGTTGTTGTATGGCGCGTCGTTGATATACGGATTTTCCGGCACGACAAATTTCACTGGTATTGCGGCAGCGTTCACCACCGAAAACGGCGTTTTGCCATTGGCCCAAGTGGTCGGAATGGTGTTCTTGCTTGCGGGACTGGCGTTCAAAATTTCAGCTGTTCCCTTTCACATGTGGACGCCGGATGTATATGAAGGTGCCCCGACGCCGATGACTGCATTTTTTGCCGCTGCGCCCAAACTGGCTGGTATGGCGGTGTTTCTGCGCGTGGTTATCTCCGCTTTCCCGGATGCATTGGTCGCGTGGCAGCAAATTATCATTTTTATTTCGATCGCCAGTATGGTGCTGGGCGCGTTTGCCGCAATTGGTCAGACAAATATCAAGCGCCTGATGGCATATTCATCGATCGGGCATATGGGATTTGCTCTGGTTGGCTTCGCGGCAGGTAGCGAAGACGGGGTGGCTGCGGTTATTTTATACATGACGCTCTACGGCATCATGACGCTTGGCGCGTTTGCTTGTATTTTGTCAATGCGTCGTGATAGCGGCATGGTTGAGCAGATCAAAAGTCTGTCCGGTCTCAGCCAAGTGCGTCCCTTTATGGCGCTATGCCTTGCGATTTTGATGTTCTCCCTAGCGGGTATTCCGCCGCTTGCCGGATTTTTCGGCAAACTGTTTGTGTTCCATGCCGCTATTGATGCGGGTCTTTATGGGCTGTGTGTGCTTGGCGTACTGTCCAGCGTTGTCGGTGCATATTATTATTTGCGCATCGTCAAGATTATGTATCTCGACCCCCCTGCCGACGAAGCGAATGACCCGATGCCGCGGGAATTGTCGATTATTGCCGGACTATTTGCTGGCGTCTGTCTGGTTTTCTTCGTCTATCCTTCGCCCCTCATCGACCTTGCAACAAATGCCGGTCAGGCATTGACCGCCGTACCATCTCCGGAGGCTGTGCTGACGGGGGTATTCGGGGCGCCCGAAGTTAGGTGATCGCGCTGCCCAACCCGTATCAGCTGTTGCACCTAGAAACTGTCGACAGCACGAATGAAGAAGCCAAGCGCATGGCTGCGCGCGGCGAGCTTCAGCCCCACTGGATTGTCGCTGATGCGCAAACAGCGGGGCGCGGCCGACGCGGGCGGGCTTGGCAATCTCCTAAGGGCAATCTTATGACTACGGTGTATTTACCGTCCCGTATTGAAACGGTGAAGGCTGGGCAATTGAGTTTTGTGGCCGGGCTGGCGCTGGCAGAGACGGTAGACACGCTAGTTGGTGCAGATGTTTCAGTTGCGATCAAATGGCCGAATGATGTGCTTGTCGGTGGTGCGAAGATCTCGGGCATATTGCTCGAATCCGGTGCAGGAGCCGAAGCCCATTTGGACTGGGTTTGCGTTGGTATGGGGCTAAATCTGGCGTACCATCCAGACGATACGCCTTACCCCGCGACAAGCATTCGTGCTTGCACTGGGCGCGCGCCAGTGCATCTCGACGTTTTGGAGTTGCTTGCGGCAGCTTTCGACCGATATTTTCAGCAGTGGCAAAAATTTGGCTTCTCGGTCATTGTGAATAAATGGCGCAAATTGGCGTATAATCTGGGAAACGAAATTATCGTGCGTCTTGAAAAAGCCGAACTTACGGGCGTTTTCGAGGATATTGACGAGACAGGAGCGTTGATGCTCCGCGCAGATGACGGCCAGCGACATATCGTGAGCGCTGGCGATGTTTACTTTCAATCGGTCGTAAGATGACAGCAGACGATAAAAATCTGGTTTTTGTTCCCCTGGGCGGTACCGGCGAGATCGGCATGAATTGCAATCTCTATGGTTATGGCGCCGGCAATAAACGGGACTGGATTATGGTCGACCTCGGCGTCACATTCGGGCGCCATACCGAACCTGGTATCGATGTGATTACCGCCGACACGCGCTTTATCGAAGCCGAGCGTGGGCAATTGCACGCATTGTTGCTCACGCATGGGCATGAAGACCACATTGGGGCCGTGGCGCATTTATGGCCGCGGCTGAGATGCCCAGTTTATGCAACCGCCTTTACCGCAGAGCTTGTGCGCGGCAAACTTTCTGAAGCCGGTTTACTAGACGTGGTGCCGCTGCATATTGTCGACCCGCGTCAACCGCTCGAAATTGGGCCGTTTCGCATCGACTATATCGGCCTTACCCACTCGATTGCTGAGCCCAATGCGTTGGCCGTTCGTTGCGGCAACGCGCGCGTTCTGCATACGGGTGATTGGAAGATTGATCCCGATCCGGTAATCGGCAAGGTAACGGAATCTGAACGGCTCAAATCATTTGGCGATGAGGGCGTGGACGCGATTGTGTGCGATAGCACCAATGTGCTGTCAAAAGGGCGCTCTGGCTCCGAGGCGGATGTCGCCGCCGCCCTGAAAAGCCTTGTTGCTGAAAGCATGGGGCGCGTGGTCATCACAACATTTGCGTCTAACATTGCGCGGCTTGCAAGCGTGGCAAAAGCTGCCGCGGCCAATGGCCGCCATATCTGCTTGGCCGGACGCGGCATGCACCGCATTTATCGTGCCGCCCGCGAGACCGGATATTTGTCCGATTTTCCTGCACCGGTCGAGGAAGAAGATGCCGCCTATTTACCGCCGGATAAGTTGGTTGTTCTATGCACGGGCAGCCAAGGGGAATATCGCGCGGCGTTGGGACGTATGGCGCATGGCACCCATCCGCATCTTGTTTTGGAAGCGGGAGACCGGGTGGTGTTTTCATCCAAAATGATCCCCGGTAATGAGACAGAAATTCTGGCGCTTCAGAATCAACTTGCATCAATAAATGTAGAAATAATAACACCTTATAATAATGATCTTCATGTTTCAGGTCATCCATGTCGTGATGAATTAATCGACATGTATGAATGGGTGCGCCCGCGCATTGCGATACCGGTTCATGGTGAACACCGGCATTTGATCGCGCATGCGGCGCTGGCTGGCGAGCTTGGCGTACCAGAGCCGTTACGCGTTCATAATGGTGACATGGTGCAATTATATCCGGGGGCGGCAAAAGTGGTGCAAACTGTACCGAGCGGTCGGCTTTATCTGGATGGCGGTATTTTCACACAGAGTGATGCGCTTGCGGTGCGCGAACGGCGCAAGCTGTCGCATAATGGCGTCGTGTTTGTAAGTGTACCGCTGGATAATGCCAACCGGCTATGTGGGCAGATTGAAGTCCAGATGCGCGGTATTCCTGAGCAAGATGGCGATGTTGATTTGGTCGACTGGGCGGTTGATGCAGCTGAGCGGGCATTACCTTCAAGTGGTAAGGTGACGCCGGCGCGCGCGGAGGAGGAGATCGGCCAGTATATTCGCCGGGAGCTGGGTCGGCGCTGGGGTAAGAAGCCCATGGTTGTGGTAAGTTTTGTAAACGTATAGGCGCGTATGTCATGCCATGAATGCGTCGTTAGAATTTCTGGAACGGATATTTTTGTGATTGAAATTGGGTTTCTTTTTGGTTGTGCGATCTACGGCATCATCTGGTTTTTGAGCTTGTTTCTGGTGTTGCCGTTCGGTGTGGTGTCTCAGCACGAAGACGGGCGTGTGGTGCCGGGTTCTGAAATCGGCGCACCGGCGCGCCCAATGATTGTCCGAAAACTTATCATCACGACCTTGGTGTCGCTGGTGCTGTTCGCGCTGGTTTATCTGGTGCTGACGACGGGTATTCTGGCCCTCATTGATCTGCCATTTTTACCAGACCTCGGTTTGGATAATCGCTGAACGCCGGATTTCCTGCATAAAGGGATGAACCTCGAAGGGACCGCCGTGATTTGGCGTATAAAAAAGCGGAACCTCGAAGGGGCCGCCGTGATTTGGCGAATAAAAAAAGCGGAACCTCGAAGGTTCCGCTTTG
>MDTB01023908.1_pt1 | contig 28521 bp, 22 predicted proteins | sample 811161 | NCBI WGS metagenome assembly MDTB01 (sample SAMN05326650, study PRJNA326480) | marine metagenome | isolation source: seawater | place: Mediterranean Sea | collected 2009
AAATAAAGTTGTAGTTACATCGCACAAAAATGAAGATATTGTATCAGAAATTACAACTATAAGTTGTGATCCATTCGAAGAATCTGAAATCAGTAAAATTAAATTATTTATCGATGGTTTAGATAAAAATGTAATTGATGATTCTGCACCATGGTCGTTAAAATGGAATACAATAGACTATGAAGATAATTCTGAACATACTTTGAATATCCTAGCATTTGATCCAGATGGTGATAGTACTTTTAGTGATACATTGATTTTAATTGTAGATAATTCTAAATCCTATCCAAAAAAAGTTGAAATATCTAGTATAGAGTTAAAAAAGAAGGGCTTCAATTTGAAATGGACAAAATCCCCGGATAATGATTTTTCAAAATATATTTTAGAAAAGAGCTCAAAGAAGTCAATGTCGGATGCTGAAGTGATATTTGAATCTAATATAATTACAGATACACAATTTAGAGACACAAAAGTTAATCCATTAAAGTTTCAATATTATAGATTGAGTGTAGAGGATTATGTTGGATATAAAACAATTGGTGACATATTTTCTTCAGATTTAGAAAAAGTACCATCCTCCATAAATATTAAGTCTGTTGAATATGATGCAAATTCAATGACAATTTCTTGGGAGAGATCTTCAGAAGTAGACTTTTCATATTATTCTTTATATAGAGCCAATTCAATAGAAGACAAGAAAAAAAGAATATCTAAAATTTCATCCAAAAACAAAACGTCATACTCTGTCATTGAATTTAATCCATTAATTGAAAACTGGTTTTGGATTGAGGTGACTGATATACATGGATATAAAACAATCGGTCCTGGGAAGAAAAATATCATTGATTTGCCGCCTAGTCCTACAGATATTACTGAAATTAATTATAATGATGAAGTTTTGACATTAAGTTTTAATCAAAATTTAGATATCGACTTTAAATCTTATGAATTATTATTATCTAACCAAAATGTTAATAATATTTCTTTAGGAGTAATTAAAGATCAGATAATTAATAGTATACAATTAACTGACTTTGATCCAACTATAATTAATAATTATAAAATTATTACTACGGATATTTGGGGTCAAACATCAGTAGGTAAAACTGCTATTAATAAAATAGACAAAGTCCCTAATCAAGTAACAATTAAATCACTCAAATTTAATGGAACATCGTTAGAATTTGAATGGACAAAGTCCGATGAAAACAATTTTGATAAATATTATGTATGTCATACTTATGATTTAGGTGTTCAACCGGATACTATAGCTATTTTTGATAATCAAGATATAGTTTCTTATAAGTTAAATTCAGGTTTTAATCCAAATATAGATAATTGGGTATGGGTAATTGTTTCTGATTCAAGGAATCAGTCTTCAATTTCTGCTCCACAAGTATTAAAAAATAATCCACCAAAAAAATCTGAATTATATTTAGAGCTAAATCAAGATAATGATTTATTTGTGAATTGGAATAAAAATCAAGAAGATGATTTTAAAAAATATATTTTATTCCATTCGCATAATCCTGATATGAAAGATAGTAATATATTATTTGAATCAAGTAATCAGTCAGAGATTGATTATAAATTCTCTATTGTTGACCATAGTCGGATTAATTACTTTCAATTAGTTGTAGAAGATGTATTTGGAGAGAAGACAGAATCAGAATTTGTATCAGGTGTTCCAACAGATTTACAAGTATTACTTGATATTGTAATTGAAAATAATTTAAATATTATTCCATCTGAATTAGGAACTCAGATATGGGAAAATGGACGATTAACAGAATTAAGTATTGGTGATTGGAGTGATGGAGGTGGTATAAAAATATATACTTTACCTCAAAGTATTGGTGGATTGTCAGAATTAAAAAGCTTATGGCTTTCTTATAATAATTTAAATGAAATTCCTGATTCTTTTTCTAATTTATCTAATTTAGAAATTCTGGAACTAAGATCTAATAACTTGGAAAAAGTAACTAAATCTCTAGTAGATTTAAAGAATTTAAAATATTTAGGTTTATCTTATAATAATATTACGAAACTTCCAGATTGGGTAAAGGATTTTTCTTCCTTAACTAAATTATTCTTGAGCCACAATAAGTTATCTGGGCTTCCAGAATCAATCTGTGAGATAAATTTAAATTACAAGGAAATGGGAGATTCATTTATAGCTCAAAATGAACTTTGTTATACATATGATGTTCCAGAGTGTGTTCAATCTTATCATAATCGCCGAGATCAAAAATGTCTAGGTAATTAGGTTAACTTTCTTCTTTTAAGATAATCTTCACTTTACTAATTCTTCGTGTAGAAGATTGTTGTATTATTATCTGACCAATTGAAAGATATAATGTTTCACCTTTATTAGGGATTCTTCCAATCTCGGAAATTATATAGCCTCCTATAGTTTCAAATTTGCCTTCTGGAATAATATTACCTATTTTTTCATTAAATATTTCACAGTTGACTTTTGCGCTTACAAGAATTGAGCCATCAGTTAATTGTGTTATATCAGATTCTTCCACATCAAACTCATCTTCAAAATCTCCAAATAATTCTTCAAATAAATCCTCAGCAGTTACCAGTCCTGCAGTACCTCCATGCTCATCAATCACAACTGCAATTGTATGTCTTGTAGTTTGGAATTCAGACATTAATTCCATAACTGATTTTGTATAAGGAATGAACTCTACATTTTTAATAATCTCTTGTATATTTTTTGGGCTTTTAAAAAGGTCATAAAGGTGAATGACACCTTTAATACTATCTATTGAATTTTGGTAAACTAAGATTTTAGAATGACCTGAATCGATAAAAACATGCAGAACTTCTTCAAGAGTACTTTCAATTGGAACTGAAGAAATTTCAGTTCGTGGAGTCATTGCCTCTTCAACAGTTTTTTCACTGTAATCAAAAACCTGTGATATCATGTCTTGCTGGTCTTTTTCGAAAATTTCAGGTTCATCAACTTGTTCATACATTTGTTGTAGGTCTGTTCTCTCTTCATGATTTTCTTTTTCATCTGCAATTGTTGACTCTATTGCAACATCCAGCCATTTTGTTTTATTTAATAAAAATATAACTGGATAAAATAAATAATAACTTACTATTAATAATGGAGAAAGAATCAAAATGCTCGTATTTGAAAATTCTCTAGATATTGTTTTTGGGATGACTTCACCAAATAGTAGAATTATACCTGCAATAATAGAAATTACTAAAATAGTACTTGATAATATATTTGCAAGATAAATAGTGAAAAAAGAAGTTGCCAATACATTGGCTAAATTAGTTCCAATTAGGATTACTGTAATATATGCTGGCTTTTTCTCTATAATTTTTGTGGCTATTGAAGAGAATGGTATTTTTTGTTTTTGCCATACTTTTAACTGCATTGGATTTGCAGAGATAAGCGCTATTTCAGAACCTGAATATAATATTGAAAAAAATAATCCAATTATTGAAAAATAAATTTCCATTGTTGTTGTTTTCTTTTGAAATTAAAGTAATTTATATATCAAATTTACAGAGAAGACTAGATGTATTCGAACAAAATAACTGAAAAACAAAATCCTAATTCAATGGATTTAGATCAGAAATCTATTTACGAAATTTTAGAGGTAATTAATAATGAAGATGCAAAAGTTCATTCAGCCGTAAATAAAGTAATTCCCGAGATTTCCGAATTAATTAAAGATGTTATAAATTGTTTTAAAAAAGGCGGAAGACTCTTTTATATAGGTGCTGGAACGAGTGGAAGAATTGGTGTTCTCGATGCATCTGAATGTCCACCGACTTATCGTACAAATTCAGAAATGATACAAGGAATAATTGCGGGTGGTCTTGATGCTCTTATTTATTCAATAGAGGGAGCGGAAGATAATCAAATCGATGGAGAGTATGTAGTAAAAGAAAAAAAAGTAGGTCAAAATGATATTATTCTTGGTATTTCAGCATCTGGTACTACTCCATATGTCCTGGCTGCTTTAAAAGCTGCAAAGACTAGTAAAGCAAAGGTGGGATTATTAATTTTTAATAATTTAGAATCACCTGAGTTTATTGATCATTTCATTCCAATTATGGTCGGCCCCGAAGTTGTTACAGGATCTACAAGGATGAAAGCGGGTACTGCTACAAAACTTGTATTGAATATGATTTCAACTACATCAATGATAAAACTTAATAAAACATATGGCAATATAATGGTTGATCTTAAAGCATGTAATAAGAAATTATGGGATAGAGGTGCTCGAATAATTATGCATTTTACAGATTTAAAATATAGCGATGCGATGGATTTATTAAAGTTAGCAAAAGGGAAAGTGAAAGTTGCTTTAGTCATACAAAAATTAAATTTATCTTTTGATAACGCTGAGCATATTTTAAATAAAAATAAAGGATCATTAAGAAGATCGTTACAAGGCTTTAATTTAGACCATGAATAAGATAGATTTAAATCCTAAAAATTATCCTAAATTTATTTTAATAATAAAAGTATGAAATTCTATTATTTCATCCAATATAGTTTTATGTATGAATTAACTCCCTAGTGTAAATTTAGAACTTATGAAAACCGTATCAAAATTCAAAAAAATAAGCTCTAAAGTCAATTTTGTTGAGCTTGAGCATAAAATATTAAATTTTTGGGAGAAGAAGAGAACCTTTCAAAAATGTAAAGAAAAAAACAATGGCGGACCAAAGTGGTCATTCATAGATGGGCCAATTACAGCTAATAATCCAATGGGTGTTCACCATGCATGGGGTAGAAGCTTAAAAGATTTATTTCAAAGATACCATGCCATGAAAGGACATGAACTACGTTATCAAAATGGGTTTGACTGTCAAGGACTATGGGTTGAAGTTGAAGTTGAAAAAGAACTTGGTTTCAAAACTAAACGCCAAGTTGAAGAATTTGGTATAGAAAAATTTGTTCAATTATGTAAAGATCGTGTTATAAAATATTCAGGTATACAGACTGAGCAATCCAAGCGTCTTGGATATTGGATGGATTGGGAAAATTCTTATTTTACAATGTCTGAAGATAATAATTATACAATATGGTCATTTCTAAAAAAGCTTTTTAATGAGGGGAAAATATATAAAGGTGCTGATGTTGTACCATGGTCTGGAAGGTCTGGTACTTCCTATTCTCAAATGGAAATCATTGAAGGGCGTAAACTTGTCTCTCATAGGGCAATATTTGTTAAGTTTCCATTGAAAAATAAGAAAAATGAAAACCTATTAGTTTGGACAACAACTCCTTGGACTTTAACAGCAAATACTATGGCTGCAGTAAATATAGATTTAAATTATATTAAATTAAAAGTAAGTGATGGCTCTATCTATTATTTTGCTGAAGATAATTTAAAATTTCAAAGATTAGAAAAGCAATTTAAGGAAAAAAAGAATTGGATTAAAGGTGTACCAAAATTAAAAACCTTAGAACAAATCTTTAAAGAACGTGGTGGATATGAAATTATTGATACTATAAAAGGTAGTGAAATGGTTGGTTGGGAATATTCTGGACCATTTGATCATTTCGAAGTACAAAATATTAAAGGTGGTTATCCATTTTCTAATTCAAAAATCAATAAAACTTCTTTAGATTGTCACCAAGTAATTGACCCCGGAAAGGATAATATTGGTAATGATATTGTAGTTTCAGGCGAAGGTACTGGAATCGTTCACATGGCTCCGGGATGTGGTGATATTGATCATCGTGTAGGAAAAAAACTTAATATGGTTAATATTGCGCCTTTAAATGATGAGTCTTGTTTTACAGATAAATTTGACTGGTTGAATGGTAAATCTGCTACAAATGAAGAAACAATTGATGAAATTATTACAGATTTAAAAAAGCGAAATCTATTAGTATATGTTGAAGAATACCCTCATGTTTATCCACATTGCTGGCGTTCTGGTGATGAACTTGTCTTTCGTATGGTTGATGAGTGGTATATTAATATGGATTGGCGTCAAAAAATCATAGATACTGTAGACCAAATTAAATGGATACCAGAATGGGGTAGAGAAAGAGAGCACGAATGGCTCAATAATATGGGCGATTGGATGATATCAAAAAAGAGATTTTGGGGTTTAGCACTACCAATTTGGGAATTTGAGGATGGTTCTTTCTTTGTTGTTGGCTCTCGTGAAGAATTAGAGGAATTAGCTGTAGAAGGCTGGGATGAATTTAAAGATAAATCTCCTCATAGACCATATATTGATAAAATAAAAATTAAACATCCTGATACAGGATTAATTGGCACTCGTGTCCTTGATGTTGGTAATCCATGGCTTGATGCTGGGATTGTTCCTTTTTCTACACTTCAATATAATAAAAATAAAAATTATTGGAATGATTGGTTTCCAGCGGACTTTGTTGTAGAATGTTTCCCGGGTCAATTTAGAAACTGGTTTTATTCCTTACTGGCAATGTCAGCTATGATGGAAGGAAAAGCACCATTTAAAACTCTTTTAGGGCATGCCTTAGTTCGAGATGAAACAGGACGAGAAATGCATAAATCATGGGGAAATGCAATTTGGTTTGAGGATGCAGCTGAAAAAATGGGTGCAGATGTAATGCGTTGGATTTATGCTTCACAAAAAACCGAACATAATCTGAATTTTGGATATACAGTTGCGGATGAAGAACGTAAGCATTTAATTACACTATGGAATACCTATTCGTTTTTTATCACTTACGCTCGACTAGATGGATTTAATCCTGGTAAAGTAAAGGTGAAGAATAGTGAACGTTCAAAATTAGATCGATGGATTTTAGCAAAAGTAAACTTATTAGCAAAATCATCCCAAGTTTATATTGAGTCTTATGAAGTTTTTAAATTAATGAAAGATATTCGAATTTTTATTGATGAGTTATCAAATTGGTATGTAAGAAGAAATCGTCGTCGTTTTTGGAAAAGTGAAAATGATAATGATAAAATTGCAGCTTATGATACACTTTATTTAGTCTTAGAGAAAACAATTAGGATTTTAGCTCCAATAATTCCATTTACTACTGATGCAATATATCAAAATTTAGTTTCTGAAGCTGTTGAAGATGCTCCTGAAAGTGTTCATTTGACAGACTACCCATTGTTTGATGATAATATTCATGATCAAGATTTACTTAACGAGATGGATATATTACTTCAAGTTGTAAGTCTTGGTCGATCTGCAAGGAATCGTGCAAATATTAAAAACAGACAGCCAATTGCAGAGTTTAGATTATTTTGTGATGATGAAACTAAAGACTTGTTAATAAGGAATGAGAACCAGATTTTAGAAGAGTTGAATGTAAAAAAGGTATCTTTTATTAAAAATCGAAATGATTTGATTAAATATCAATTAAAGCCTAATTTTAAAAATTTAGGACATAAGTTCGGTAGTAATATGCGTCAAATAGTAGAAATTATAAATCAAAATCAGGATGCTTTTCTAAAAGATGCTATTAATCGAAAAGCAATAAATTTAACTAAATATGGATTTGAAAATTCTATTCTAGAGGTAAATGATTTTATTTTGGATGAAAAAGGTGTCGGTGATTTTGAAGTAGCCTCCGGTAATAATTTTATCGTTGGAGTTAATACTATAATCTCGGATGATTTAAAAAATGAAGGATTAGTTAGAGACTTGGTTCGGCATGTACAAAGCTTAAGAAAAGATTCAGATTTTAATGTTGAAGATAGAATAGAATTTTATATTGATGCAGAAAAAGAAATAATTAATGCTTTATTAGCAAATGAAGATTATTTTTTAAATGAAGTATTAGGAATTAAGGTAAATATTTGCTCTATTAAAAATTTAGAATATAATTCAAAAATAAGTTTAGATGGGAAAAATGTTCAAATTGCAATTTCCCAATATGGGGGAGTTTGAAGAATGGAAGAAACATGGACAAAAAAAGAGTTGAATAGCTTTCGTACAATGATAAAAGATAAAAGAGAAAGTGTGATAATTGAATTAGATGAAGCTAGAGAACGGGCGGAGAGTTTTACTACAGGAGATTCAGTAAATGCAATTTATTCTTCTCATATGGCAGATGCAGGTTCAGACCAACAAGAAAGAGAAAAATTATTTTACTTTCTTAAAAGAGAAACTGAGTTTTTAAAATATTTGGATAGAGCACTTGAAATGATGGATGAAGGTACTTTTGGAATATGTAAAACTTGTAAAAAAAAGATTGCGGAAGAAAGATTAATAGAAGTTCCTCATACTACACAATGCTTTAGTTGCAAATCAAAGGTGAAGTTTTAAGTATTTATCATGTTTTATTTTATTATAGCTCTTGTAGTTTTTAGTCTCGATCAAGTGTCGAAATATTTAATCAAAACGAATCTTGAATTATATCAACCATTAAATATTATTAGCCATTATTTAAGATTTACCTATTGCGAAAATTCAGGAATGGCCTTCGGTATTCAATTAGGTCCATATGTTCATATATTAACATTTATCTCAATTATTTTTACTTTTTATATAATATATTTTTTATATCAAAATCTGAATAATGGCTTATTAATAAAACTTTCAATTGCATTTATCCTAGGAGGTGCTTTAGGAAATATTTATGATCGTGTATTTATGTTTTTAGATCCCGAAAATGTTGGGGGTGTAGTTGATTTTATAGATGTTGGTATCAGTATGTCTATTAGATGGTATATCTTTAATATTGCTGATTCTGCAATAACTATAGGAATAGTATTGTATTTAATACATACCATATTTTTTGAAGAAGATGAGCCAAAATTAACTTAAAATGTCAGAATTACAATTTGATTTTCATGTTGATTCTAGTGGTGAAAGAATTGATTTATTTTTAACTAAACAGCTGTCAGAATTATCACGTTCTAAAATCCAAAAGTACATTAAAAATGGAAGTATAAGAGTTAGTGGAAATAAAGTTAAGCCAAGCTGGATACTATCAGAAGGCGAAGATATTATCGGGAACATTCAAACTCAAGTTACAACCGAAATTGAACCTGAATCAATTCCATTAAATATTTTATATGAAGATGATCATTTAATTATTATAAATAAGACATCAGGTCTAGTTGTACATCCTGGTAACGGAGTTAAGAATGGAACGTTAGTAAATGCGTTAATATTTCATTTTAATAATTTATCGAAATTAAACCCAGTTCGTCCAGGAATTGTACATCGACTAGACAAACAAACATCGGGTGTAATTCTTGTAGCAAAATCAGAAGATATTCATCATAAATTAGCTAGATTATTTGAAAGACGTGAAATAAGAAAAAAATACAAGGCTATTATTTGGGGTAAAACAAAAAATTACGATTCAATTACAACAAATATATGTAGAAATCCTGCAAATAGAACTCTTTTTGCTACTAGTAAAACTAAAGGTAAAGAAGCTCATACAAATTATAGTTTAGATTCTTTTCATGCACCTTTAAGTGTTTTGAGTATTGGATTGAAAACGGGTAGAACTCATCAAATTCGTGTACATATGAAATCAATTGGACATCCAATCCTTTGTGATGAAGATTACTCTGGTGGTAAAAAAATGATTAAATCATTTCATCAAAAATATAATCAAAAGTTAAAGCGAGTTTTTAAATTAATTAATCGTGTTGCTTTACATGCTGAACTGTTAGAATTTATACATCCTGTAAGTGGTGAGAATTTAAAAGTAATTGCCCCACTTCCAGAAGATATGAAAAATGTAATATCTCTACTAAATGAATATGCATAAACTAAAAAATTATATTTTTGATTTTTTAAATTCTTTGTATTTTGAAAAAAAATATTCTCAAAATACCATTAAAGCATACAAGTTTGATTTGAAAGAGATGTATACATTTTTAAATAAATATAATAATCAAACCGATTTACATCAAATAGATAGGTCTTCCATTCAGCTTTTTTTAAGTTACATATCTGAAAAGAAAATTTCAGCGAGAACATTATCGAGAAAAATTGCAACTATTAAGTCTTTTTTTAAGTATTTAGTTGATCAGGAAGTATTAGAGAAAAATATTACAAAAGGAATTAGTTTCCCAAAGCTATCAAAAAAACTTCCTTTATTTCTAACTGAGCAAGAAATTAATAAATTAATGGAATTACCAAAAATACACAGTAAACATCCAGTAAGAGATAAATTGATATTGGAGCTATTATATTCAAGTGGTATCAGAATTAGTGAACTAATAACAATTAAAATAAAAAACATTAGATTAGAAGAGGGGTTAATTAAAGTTGTTGGTAAGGGCAATGTAGAAAGAAATATATTCGTTGGAGCTTTTGCAAAAAAGTCATTAAAAAAGTACTTAAAAAATAGAAAATCAGTTAAATCAAGTTTTTTATTTCCTGCTGAAAATAAAACTTCAAAAACGGGACATATAAGTGTTCGTAAGGTTTATACTGACGTTAAAAAGTTTTTAATCTTAGCCACAGGTAATGATTCATTAAGTCCACATTCTATTAGGCATACAACGGCGACTCATTTATTAGAAAATGGTGCAGATTTAATGTCAGTAAAAGAAATATTAGGCCATTCAAGCCTGAAGTCTACACAAGTGTATACTCATGTTCAAAAAGAGTATATGCGTAAAATTTATAAACAGGCACATCCAGAAGGGAATTAATTTTAATGAGTAATCCAATGGTTAAAAATCAATTATCTAAGTTAGGGATTAAAATTTCAGGTAATTTATATAGAAATCTTTCAGTTCAGAAATTAATGGAAGAATCTATAAAAAAAGGTGAAGGTAAAATAGGCCATAATGGAGCATTAATGGTGGATACAGGGTTATATACTGGTCGTTCGCCTAAAGATAAGTATTTCGTTGTAGAGGAAACTTCTAAAGAAAATATATGGTGGGGTGAAGTCAACCAAAAAATCTCAGAAGATATATTTAATGAATTATATGAAAAAGTTATAAACTATTTCAATACAAAAAGTAGTTCTGAAAATTCATTTATTTTTGATGGGTACGGTGGTGATCATCCTGATTATACCTTGCCAATTAGAGTGATTTCATCCTGTCCTTGGCAGGCTTTTTTTTGTAATAATATGTTTATTCGTCCAAAAAAAAGTCAATTGAAAGAATTTTTACCTGAATTTACAATAATAAATGCTTCAGCAATAAAAAATTTAAATTTTGAAAAACATGGAATGAACTCTGAAACATTTATTATTTTTCATCTAGGAAAGAAAATTGCAATTATCGGAGGAACTGAATATAGTGGTGAAATGAAAAAAGGAATTTTTTCTGTTTTACATTATTATTTACCTTTAAAAGGAATTCTATCAATGCATTGTTCAGCAAATGTAGATAAAAGTGGTCAAAATTCAGCATTATTTTTCGGATTAAGTGGTACTGGAAAAACAACTTTATCCACAGATCCAAATCGTCCATTAATTGGTGATGATGAACATGGTTGGGCAGATGATGGTATCTTTAATTTTGAAGGAGGTTGTTATGCAAAAACAATTAAATTAAATCCTGAATATGAACCAGATATTTATAATGCAATTCGATATGGTGCTCTATTAGAGAATGTAGTATATGATGAAGAGTCTAGATTAGTTGATTTTGATGATGGGTCAAAAACAGAAAATACTAGAGTATCATACCCTTTAAATCATATTGAAAATTCAATCTTTTCTATGGGGAAGCCAAGTAGAGCAGTTCATCCTGGGAAAGTGATATTTTTAACGTGTGATGCATATGGAGTTCTTCCTCCTGTCTCTAAGTTAACTTCAAACCAGGCAATGTATCATTTTATTAGTGGTTATACAGCTAAAGTTGCTGGGACAGAAAGAGGAATTACTGAGCCCGTTGCAACGTTTTCACCTTGTTTTGGAGGACCCTTTTTAACATTACATCCTTTGAAATATGCCCAATTATTAGAAGAAAAAATTAGAAAAAATAAATCCAATGTGTATTTTGTAAATACTGGATGGGTTGGTGGGTCACCATCAGATGGTGCAAGTAGAGTAAGTATAAATGATACAAGAGCGATGATAACAGCAATTCTTGATGGTTCAATAGAAAATTCAGAATTTAAAGAAGATTCAATTTTTGGATTAAAAATCCCAACATCGTTAAATGGTATCGAAAGTTCAATTTTATTTCCACGTAATGCATGGAAAAATAAAGAAAAATATGATAGAGAAGCTGTTAAATTAGCTACATTATTTATAAATAATTTTCAAAAGTATATAACAGATCAGGAGGATATTATTAATGCTGGCCCAAAAATTAATATTGAAAAATAAGATTTAAAAATATTAATCTAAATTGATATGTAATATTAAAAGTAGTAAACTTAAGTAAAATAAAATTCAAATAAAGACTAATTTATGATAAAAAAATATCTCTTTACTTCTGAGTCTGTAACAGAAGGTCATCCCGATAAGGTATGTGATCAAATATCAGATGCAATTTTAGATGAAATTCTAACATCCAATCCCGAAGGAAGAGTTGCGTGTGAAGCATTAGCAACTACAGATTTAATTATTATTTCAGGTGAGATTACAACTAATAACCATCCTGATTATGAACAAATCGCTAAAGATACATTAGATTATATTGGTTATAACGAGAATGTTGAAGGATTTTCATCAAAAAATGTAAAGGTACAACTTCATATTGATGAGCAAAGTGCTCATATAGCACAAGGGGTTGATAATTTAAAACAAAAAGAGCAAGGTGCTGGTGACCAAGGCTTGATGTTTGGTTATGCATGCAATGAAACTCCAGAATTGATGCCATTTCCAATACAGCTTTCTCATCGTATGGCAGAAAAATTAGCATATGTTAGGAAAAATGGAATTACTTGGTTAAAACCCGATGGAAAAACTCAGGTTACAGTTGAATATAGTGGTAATACTCCTGTAAGAGTTGTTAAAGTTGTACTAGCTACACAGCACGATGATATGCTAGATAAATTTGGAAATTCAGAACAGAAAGAACTTGATTATATCACTAAAAAAATGGTTGAAAATGTAATAATACCAGTTTTGAATGAATATGAAATACCTTACGAAAATAATTTTATAGTTAATGGAACAGGACGATTTGTTGAAGGTGGCCCAAAAGCAGATACAGGATTAACTGGTAGAAAAATTATTGTTGATACATATGGTGGATATGCTAGACATGGAGGAGGAGCTTTCTCTGGTAAAGATCCATCAAAGGTTGATAGATCAGCAGCTTACTATGCTAGATATGTTGCAAAAAATATCGTTGCTTCTGGCTTAGCAGATAGATGTGAAATTCAAGTTGCATACTCCATAGGAGTGGCGGAACCAGTTTCAGTTTCATTAGACTCTTTTGGAACGGGTGTTAAATCGGATGAAGAATTGACACAAATTATTAAAAAAGTATTTAATTTTAAACCTGCAGAAATTATTAAGCAGTTAAATTTAAAATCACCAATATACAGAAAATTAGCTGCATACGGACATTTTGGAAGAAATGGATTTCCATGGGAAAAAACAAATAAAATTGAAGATTTAAAAGCATATATGGAGAATATTTATGCAAGATAGTATTTCAGAAAAAGAGATTAATAAAATAAATTATAAAGTTGCAGATATTAATTTAGCTGAATTTGGGCGAAAAGAAATAACGATTGCAGAATCAGAGATGCCTGGATTAATGATGCTTCGAGAAAAGTATAAAGATAAAAAACCATTAGCAGGTGCTAGAATTGCTGGCTGTATTCATATGACTGTTCAAACAGCTGTTCTAATTGAAACATTGGTAGATTTAGGAGCTAATGTGAAATGGTCTTCTTGTAATATCTATTCTACACAAGATCACGCTGCAGCAGCAATTGCAAAAGAAGGCTATCCTGTTTTTGCATGGAAAGGTGAAACGGAAGAAGAATATTGGTGGTGTATTGAGCAAACTTTAGATTTTGAGAATGGGCTTGGACCAAATATTCTTTTAGATGATGGTGGTGATTTAACGCAAATAATTTTAGAAAATTATCCAGATTTAATTAAGGACATCAAAGGAGTTTCAGAAGAAACAACTACAGGCGTTCATAGGTTGTATCGATTGATGGAGAGTGGTCGATTACCATTTCCTGCAATTAATGTTAATGATTCAGTTACTAAGTCAAAATTTGATAATAAGTATGGTTGTCAAGAGTCTTTAGCCGATGGAATAAAACGCGGAACAGATATAATGATTGTAGGTAAAGTGGTCGTTGTTTGTGGTTATGGTGATGTAGGTAAAGGTTGTGCTAAATCTATGGTGGGATATGGAGCTAGGGTAGTTGTAACCGAAGTTGATCCAATTAATGCACTTCAAGCTGCTATGGAAGGGTTTCATGTATCAACTATGGATGAATTTTCTACAGTAGGAGATATTTTTGTCACTACAACAGGTTGTAAGGATGTTATTACAGGAAAGCATATGGAAAAAATGAAAAATAATGCAATTCTGTGCAATATTGGACATTTCGATCATGAAATCGATGTTTCTTATTTAGAGAATTCAAAATCTATAAAAGAATTTAATATTAAACCTCAGGTAGATAGATTTGAGTTTGAAGATAAACATTCAATTATACTCTTATCTCGAGGTCGATTAGTTAATTTAGGGAATGCTACAGGACATCCTTCTTTTGTTATGAGTACTTCCTTTACAAATCAGGTCCTTGCACAGATAAAATTATTCACTGAAAAGTTAGAGTCTGGAGTTCATATTTTACCCAAAGAACTTGATGAAGAAGTGGCTAGACTTCATTTAAATCATTTAGGTGCTAAACTTACAGAGCTCACTGAAGACCAAGCTAAGTATCTTGGTTTGCCTAAAGATGGACCTTTCAAGCCTGAACATTATCGCTATTAAATCTAATTGAAACTAAAAAAAGAAATATTTATACCATATTTATTTATGGTAATATTTTTTTCTTGTGAAATGAAGTTTCCCGAAGATTGGCAACAGCCTAGCTGGCATCTTCCTATTAATTTTCCAATTCAGGATGAGACTTATTTTTTTAGTGCTCTTGTTGATTCAAACACAATTTATTTAGATAGTGATTCCACTCTAATTATTCTTTTTCGAGAAGATACTCTAAAAGGACCGAATGGAGAACTTGTCGGAATTGATAGTACTTTTAATTCATACTTTAGGATTGACGGTTTAACATCTCCAAATATTGAAGGTATTGAAATTAATCCAATAGAAATTGAGGGCTTTGATACATCATTTAGTGCTACAATGAATTTAAATGATTTTGGGGAAGATTTTACCACAGCTAATTGCTTTCCTGATGTTATCCTAAATGATATGCAGCCTATATCAAATAATTTCTCAGAAACTATTTATGATGCTAATGAAATTGAATTATTTAATTCAATAGATTCAATCACAGTTATAGATGGTTTACTTTCAGTATTTGTTTTTAATGAATTTCCATTTGAAATAACTGCTTTAAAAATTGATATGTTTACAGCAAATGAACCAATCTGGCAAGTTGAAATTAATAATATTGGTGAAAATGAAAGTGAATCTCGGTCAAGGCCAATTTCAGAAGTTCAACCTCTTTCATTGAAAGAGTCTATTTACTTTCATTATGAAATTATAATCGAATCACAAATAGGAAATGATGTTTGTTTCCCTGGTACTGGATGGGATCTTAATGGAGATTTCAGTAGATCTCTTTTAGTAAATTTTGATTTAAATTTTCAAGAGATTGGAACAATCGCTGGAAATATAGTTGAGATACCATATGAACAGGATTATCAAGTAATCATTCCCAATCCAAATGATATATGGCTAAGTGGTGGTTTATTATCTTACGGAGATTCAATTAATCAGTTAAATTTAGGATTGTCTAATAATTTATTTACTGAATTGGAAATTGGCCTTAAAATTATTGAATTATTTGAATTCAATGATTCCAACCAAAATTGGTCTGAAAGTTTTGATTGGAATGTAGCATTGGAAAAAGGAAATTCAAGGGAGTATATAATTTCATTAGAAAACAGTATTTTAAGGCCTGAAAATAGCGAAAATGATACATTAAAACATTTAAATTTGATTTTTTCAGGATTAATTCCATCTCAGGATATAGAGTTAAATCCAAATATTTCTTATTCATTTTTAGTTGATACTGTTTTAATAAAGCCTATTCAACTTGATTATATTAATGCAATTTTTCAGAAAATGAATTTTGCATCTCCATCTATTGAAATTAATGACGTTCCTGAAGGTTTTGAGGGTTTTAGCTTTGCTGATGTAACTCTGGATTTAAATATATATAATCAAATTGGAGTACCAGTCAACTTAGATATGTTCCTTGCAGGTATTAATGATGGTGATACTACTTATGTACCATTAAAAGATTCAATTTTTTCGCCTTTATTTGTTGATGGTTATCAAGTTGGAGATATTGTTCATTCTAATATAAAAATGACAGGCACACATCAATATTCAACATGGTACAATAATTATGGAGTTGTTCGACAAGACACAATTTTGTTAGAATCATCTTTTTTAGATTTAATGAATTTTGCACCTGAAGAAATAATTGTTGGTGGAGTAACTGAGTTAAATGGAAGTGGAACTTTAGCATTAAATACATTCGTTTGGGGAGATTTTGAGCTTAAATTACCTCTTAAATTCAAATTTGAAGAAGAACTAAATATTGTACCTCTTTTTACAACTGAACTGAATCCTATTAATGATGAATCAAAGCAACAAATTGATAACGGCTTAGTCAGTGCTAATTTGCATGTGAATATTGAAAATCATTCTGCTCTTGCTATGACATTATCTTTACTAGTCTCTACAGAAGAAAATTATTTCCCTCATTATTTAGATAAATTAATTTCTGGTAGTTTAGTAACTAATCAAACTATTATTGAGAATAATTCTGAAAATGATTTTAATTTGCTATCTAGTCTGAATATAGCTAGAATTGAAGTTGAAACTCTATCAGAGGATGAAAGTAGAGCATTACGTGTAATATTTAGAGATCAGAATTTAAATATAGTATTTTGGGTTGGAAGAATCGCTGATATAATCATTCCTGAAGCAGAAGACGTTAATTCTGTTACTGGTCATGTTATCAAATCTGGTTATGGAGAAGATATTATTAAATTATCTGTAGAAAAAATGGAATGGCTTACAACAGGTGAAAAACGTTATTCGAGGCCAATGATTGAATTTATTGGTACTGGAGAAAATCCAAGAACTTTAAGAAGTACAGATTATTTGAAAATTTCGTCATACATCTCTATTGTTTTGGATACGGGTGGAATTTAGTTTATGAAAACTTACCAATTTATTTTTCTTTTCATAATAGGAATTTTATTTTCACAACAATCAGCTAGAGATATTTCTTTAGGAGGTTCTATGGTAACCTTATCTAGAGGTGTTAGTACAGTTGGCATTAATCCTGCAAATTTAGCTTTTTCTAAACCTACGATTAATCTAATTAATTTGAATACTTTATTTTATAATAATCTTTTGAGTATGAAATTATATAATGATTTAAATGGTTCCGATTTAGAAAATCCTAACTCTTCAATTACAAAAAAAGAATTAATTGATGTTCTAAATGGGAGCAGTTTTAATCTTTATAATAATTTGAATTTGCATATTCCTGGTATTAACTATTCAAATTCTCGCTATGCTATTACAGCAAAACTTAATCAATATAATGAAATAATAGCAGGTAATGGATTGTTAAGAGTATTGTTTTTTGGAAACGAGTGGGAGACAGAATCACAAATTGATATAGAAGCTTTTTCTAAAACTGTTATTGAGTACGGTTATTCATCATGGTTTAACTTAGATGGTTTAGCATTTGGATATACTTTTAAATATTTACAAGGTGTTAATTTATTTAATATCTATACCTTAAATGAAAGTAAACCTCTTTACACAGATTCAACTGGAATTGATCTTAGTGTAATTTTAGCAAAAGAAATTCATCTTGGTGGAAGTGGTTTTGGAGTAGATTTAGGAATGTTAATTGAAGAATCTCTAAATGGATACTCATTTGGTTTCTCGATTACAAATTTATTTGGGTACATAAATTGGGATAAGAATAATTTAAATTATTCACTATTAGGTAAAAATGTAGCTCAAGCAATGAATTTAAATGTTAATGAAGTAGAGATTCTAGAATTTAAAATAAATAATTTAAATACAGCTGATTTAATGTCTGAATCTGCAGAATTAGCGGATTCAGTAGTATCAAATACATCATTTAATCAAATTTTAAGTAGTAAAGTCAAAACTACTAACTATCCTTCAGTTTTTCGTTTTGGAATATCAAAATTTTTTAAAGATGATTTTAATTTATCATACGAAAGCCGTACTGGTTTTGAATCCTATGGAATTAATTCTGTTAATTGGATTCATTCATTAGGACTAGAAATTATTAGATGGAAATTAATTCCTTTAAGATTCGGGATTTCTTCAGGTAGTAGTTTAAATCATAGATTTAGTTTTGGTAGTGGTATTCATATAAAACCTATCAAATTAGATTTTGGTTTATCTTGGATTGGAAGTAGAAGTTTTTATTCTGCTAATGGATTAGAATTCGGATTTACTTTAACATTATTAAATTAAGTCCGTGAGCGATAAAGCAAAGAGGCTCCAACGAAGAAAAATAATATATTTATGATCCATACTGACCAAAATGGTGTCATTTGACCAGCTATCCCAAGAGATTGTCCAAACTTTAAAGAAGCATAATATAGAAAAATAAAGAACAAACTAATTCCAATTCCCAATGCTAGATTAGAGTGAGGTCTCCTTACAGCAAGTGGAATTCCAATTAAAACCATTAAGAAGCTTGTTGCTGCAAAAGCAGTTTTAAAATGTAGATTTACTTCCCATCGAGGCTCATTAAGTCCGTTTTCCTTTAGTTTCTTTACAAAATTACTTAAATCACTGTAGTTCATCTCTTCGGGTTTCATTAATTCTCTAGTTAAATCTAATGGTGTGAAATTTAATTTTAAAATTGTATCTTTAGAAATTATATTAGTTTCAATATCATTATTCCAATTTCGAGTAGTATATCTTGGGATTTCCCATGTATTTGTATTTTCATTCCATTTCATAACAGGAGCATCAAGACGAGATATTATTTTATTATCAAATTGTATTTGAATTGAAATCTTTAACGCTTCATTAGTTTTATGTGAAAAACGATGTATAGTCAAAAATTTATCTTTAGATATTTGTCTATAAATATTTTTCGTTGATTTTATAGTTTTGGATTTATTGTTTAGAAAATACTTTTTTTCAATTTCTTTGCGGATATTTAACGCGTTTGTAACAAGATAATTATCAAAATAAAATGAAAAAAATGAAATTAAAATTCCAGTTATTAGTAAGGTTCTAGAAATACCAAACATGCTAATTCCTGATGATTTCATAGCAGTTATCTCATTTTTCTTTTGTAAAATTCCAAGACTTAAAATAGTAGCAATAAGACAAGATATTGGAATAGCTATACTAATAAACCAAGGTAGACTATAAAAATAATAATTAATAATTTCTGATTGAGGAATTTTAACATTAATAAATTTGTTTAAATGATCAATTATATCGATGAGAATAATAATTACTAAAAGTCCTGACATCGTCATAGAAAATTTAGTCAGAAAATTACTTATTATATATTTATCTAAATACTTCATGTTTTATTAATAGAATAAAAAGTTTAAATTCATAATTAATAATTTCGTATAAAAACTTGACTTAATAAAAGATAAACCTGTAATATTATAGGCTGTGAATGTGTGTAAATTTTAGTAACTAGGACATCATGAAAACAACATCCATAAAAATATCAGAAATTAAAAAAGATTGGTATATCGTAGATGCCGATGGACAAAAGCTAGGAAGGCTAGCTAGTAATATTGCACAAATTATTAAGGGTAAAAATAAACCTTATTACACTCCACATATGGATATGGGAGACTGTGTAATTGTTGTAAACGCTGAAAAAGTAGTAGCAACAGGTAAAAAAGAAGTAGAAAAACAATATTGGCATCATACTGGATTTCCTGGAGGCCAAAAAAGTAGATCCTTAGCGAATATGAGAGAAAACTTCCCTGAAAGAATTATTGAAAACGCTGTAAAAGGCATGTTGCCTCATAATCGACTAGGTAGGAAAATGCTTCAACATTTAAAAGTTTATACAGGGAAAAGTCATCCGCATACGGGACAATCACCAAAAAAAATGGAATTTTAAAGAAATAACATATGGCAAAAAAACATTTAGCATTTACAATAGGTAGAAGAAAAAGATCTGTTGCGAGAGTTCGTTTTCTTAAAGGAAAAGGAAATGTTGTAGTTAATGGTAGAGACTTTGAGGAGTATTTTGGTCGTAGTACAACTAAAATGGTCATGAAACAGCCTTTGGAATTAACTGAAACAACTGGTCAATATGATATTTTTATTAATGTAGTTGGTGGTGGTTTAAGTGGTCAAGCAGAAGCAATACGTATGGGTATTTCACGCGCTTTACAGGAAATAAATCCTGAACTAAGACCTGCTTTAAAAAAAGCTGGATTCTTGACTCGTGATTCTAGAGAGGTTGAAAGAAAGAAGTATGGTCAACCTGGTGCTCGTAAAAAATTCCAATTTTCAAAACGTTAAACACAGGTAATATATATATTTATGTATCAAATCGATGTAGAAAATTTATTGAAGTCTGGTGCCCATTTTGGTCATCCGACAAGTAAATGGAACCCTAAATTTAAAAAATATATTGTTGCAAAGAAAAACGGTATACATATTATAGATTTACAAGAAACTCAGAGAGCATTAGATAAAGCTTGCAGAAAAATTGTAAGTATTGTTCAAGCGAGTGGTAATGTATTGTTTGTAGGAACAAAAAAGCAAGCTCAAGTAGCAATTCAAGAAGCTGCAGATAAATGTGGGATGTACTATGTTGTAGAAAGATGGTTAGGCGGAACGCTTACAAATTTTGCAACGATTAAAAAAAGTATTAGAAGATTAATTTCATTGGAAAAAGAATCAGGTGAGCTTTACGCTAGTTTGACAAAAAAAGAAATAACAATGATGGATCGAGAGCGAATTAAATTGGCAGATCTTCATCGTGGAATCAAAGATATGAAACATTTACCAGCTGCTTTATTTATTGTTGATGGTAACTTTGAACAAACTGCAATTAAAGAAGCTAAAAGATTGGGTATACCTACATTTGGTATAATTGATAGTAATACAGATCCAGGTGTTATTGATTTTCCTATACCTGCAAATGATGATTCGATTCGAACTATTCAATTAATTGCTGAAACTATTTCTAATGCTATAATTGAGGCTAAAGGTGGATCTGCTACTGAAGTTGAGGAGGTTTCAACTTTAGAAACTAAAGATGAAGTTGTATCTCAATCTGAAAAAAATACTGAAGATTCAAATAAAGAAATGGTAAAAGAAGTTCAAGAAGTGATTGTTAAAGAAAACAAGGAATAATTTATATATATGATAGCTGCAAATGTAGTTAAAGAGTTAAGAGAAAGATCTGGTGCTGGATTTATGGATTGTAAAAAAGCACTTCAAGAAGTTGATGGTGATATTGAGAAAGCAATTGAATATCTTAGAAAGTCTGGAGCTGCAAAGGCGCAGAAAAAAGCTGGCCGTTCTACAAAAGAAGGTGCAATCGTTCAGTATATACATCCTGGGGGACAATTAGGTGTACTTGTAGAAGTTAATTGTGAGACTGATTTTGTTGCAAGAACAGAAGGATTTGATCAATTTACAAAAGATCTTGCAATGCATATTGCAGCGGCAGCACCGTTAGTTGTATCAAGAGAGGATATGGATCAATCAATAGTTGAAAAAGAGAGAAGTTTTTTAGTAGAACAAGCACGTGAGTCTGGTAAACCTGAAAATATTATTAATAAAATGGTTGATGGTAGAATTGAAAAATTTTATTCTGATTATGTATTATTAGAACAACCTTTTGTTAAAGATACAGATAAAACAATTAAAGATTTACTAACTGAAGTTATAGCTACAATTGGCGAAAATATATCAATTGCAAGATTTTCAAGATTTCAGCTTGGTGAAGCTACATTAACTGATGGAGAAGCTCAAAAATAATAATTTTATAGTTTTTAGTTTTAAACCCTGCTATTATTCTAATTAAGTATTCATATAGCAGGGTTTTTTTTATATAAAAATTTATGTTTATGATTAAAAAATATTAAATTTAAATATTCGATTACTATAGTTTAGTTTAACTTTTAATTTTAAGAAGGATTTATTTTGGTTAACGAAATTTTTAAAGATACACAGGGTAAAATGTCAAAAGTTATCGAGCACTACAGAAATGAGGTTGCATCAATAAGAACAGGTAGAGCAAACTCTGGATTAGTAGATTCGATAAAAGTAGATTATTATGGAAGTATTAGTCCTCTAAAAAATATTGCTCAAATAAGTACTCCCGAGGCACAAGTGATTATAATTCAACCATTTGACCCATCAAGTTTAGATTTAATTACAAAGGCTATTACTTCCTCAGATTTAGGATTCACTCCAAATAATGATGGTCAGATTGTAAGAATAAATATTCCTCCTTTAACTGAAGATAGAAGAAAAGAGTATGTTAAATTAGCACATAATATGATTGAGGATGGCAGGGTAGCTATTAGAAATGCGCGTAGAGAGGCAAATGATAGTTTGAAAAGATTAAATAAAGAACATGAGTTATCGGATGACAATTTAAAGAGAGCAATGGATGATGTTCAAGAAATGACTGATAAAAATATCAAACAATTAAATTTGATTCTAGAAAATAAAGAAAAAGAAATACTTCATTAAAATTTAAAATTTTATTAAATTGAAATCCGGTGAAATTTTACCGGATTTTTTTTATCGTTTATAATGGTAATTGTAGATGTAAATAATAATCAATTAGGATCTTTGCTTGGTTTAAAACCAGGAGATAGATTACTACGTATAAATGGTCGTAAGGTGATGGATGAGCTTGATTATCAATTTCGAATTATTGATAGTAAATTATTAATTGAGTTTGAAATTAATGGTAATAGAGAAGAATTTGAAATAGAGAAAGATTTTGATGAGGATTTAGGAGTTCAATTTGAAGAATTAAAAATCCGGAAATGTGCAAATGATTGTGTATTTTGTTTTGTAGATCAAAATCCAGAAGGAATGCGTGATGGAATGTATTTTAGAGATGGTGATTATCGATTATCATTTCTTTATGGACACTATATTACTTTAACAAATCTTGGACAAAATGAACTAAATCGAATTGTAGAACAGCGAATGTCTCCTCTCTATGTTTCAGTTCATGCTACGGATCCAGATTTAAGAAAAAAATTATTACTCTATAAAAAAGATGATAACTTTATTGAAAAAATACAATTTTTAACTAAAAATGGTATTGAACTTCATTGTCAAGTTGTATTAATACCAGATGAAAATGATGGTGAACATTTAATTAAAACCATAAAAGATTTATATGAATTTTATCCAATTTTAAATTCATTATCTATTGTTCCAGTTGGATTAACAGAGCATAGAAAAGATTTAATGAATTTAAAAACAGTTACTAAAGATTATGCATTAAAATTCATTCCTCAAATTGAGACTTATAAAAAAGATTATCCTAGTAATTCTTCTTCTTTTTTTTTCCTTTCTGATGAATGGTATATTCTTTCAGAATTAGATTTACCTAAATCAGAAGAATATGGTGATTTTAGCCTTATTGAAAATGGGGTGGGCCAAGTTCGAAATTTTTTAAATATTTTTGAATCTGAAAAAAAAGAAATATTAGAGATTATTAAAAACCATAAATTAAATTTTACAATTGGATGTGGAACATTAATCTACCCAATATTTATTAAATATTTAATGCCATTTTTTGAGTCTCAACCAAATTTAGAAATTAAGATTATACCAATAGTGAATAATTTTTTTGGTGAATCTGTGACTGTTAGTGGGCTTCTATCTGGTAAAGATATTATCCAGCAATTAACTGGTAGAAATCTTGGTAATTCTGTTTGGTTTAGCAACCGAATTTTAAATGATGAACAAACTTTGACGGTAGATGATTTCAGTTTAGAAGATTTATCAAAAAAAATTGATCGCCCAGTTAAAGTAATGGAAGATAGTATATTAAATATAATAAAAGAGGAAATTAAAAATTAACCCAACTATTGCAATTATTGGGAAGCCAAATGTTGGTAAATCCACACTATTTAATAGATTAATTGGACGAAGAAAAGCTATTGTTTCTCCAATAGAAGGGGTTACAAGGGATCGTATATTTGATACAATGGAATGGACTGGAAATAAGTACAATATTATAGATACTGGCGGTTATTTACCTGATTCAGTTGATAAAATAGAAAAAGCAGTACGAAAACAGGCTGAGATTGCATTTAAAGAAGCTGATTTTATTATATTATTAATGGATGGTCAATCAGAAATCACTTCAAGTGATAGATATTTAGCAGGATTAATTAATAAAAATAGTAAGCCATCATGCTTAGTTGTAAATAAAATTGATGATCGAAGTCATGAAAATAAATTATATCAATTTTATGAATTAGGCTTAGGTACACCCCATCATATTTCAGCAATTAGTGGAAGATACATAGGTGATTTTTTAGATTCAATTATTGAAAAAATTCCAGATATCACTAGAAAAGAGAAGAAATATGAAGATTGTTTAAATTTAGCTATAGTTGGTATGCCAAATGTTGGTAAATCCTCATTAATGAACTCATTATTAAATGAAGAAAAATCAATTGTTACAGAAATTGCTGGTACTACAAGAGATTCAGTTGACTCTTATCTTAATTATTTTAATCAATCCATTCGACTCATCGATACTGCTGGTTTGAGAAAAAAATCAAAAGTAGATGATTCAGTTGAATTTTACAGTACTGTTCGAACACAGAAAATAATTCAAGAATGTGATGTTGCATTAGTATTAATTGATGCTTTTAAAGGAATAGGTGCTCAGGATAAAGCTGTTATTAAATCTGTAATTAATTATGGAAAAGGTCTTATTCTTGTAGTTAATAAGTGGGATAAAATTCAGAAGCATAATCATACAATTAAAGAGTTTAAGGAAGATTTGCTTTATGAATATAAATCTTTAAGACATTTTCCAGTTTTATTTATTTCTGTATTAAAAAAACAAAGAACTCGTTCAGTTCTCGCTGAGGCAATTAAAGTAAATGAAGAATATCAAAAGCAAATAAAAACTAATGAATTTAATGAATTTATAGATTTTGTTCAATATAAGTATCCTCCACCTGCTATTAAGGGTAAAAATTTAAAAATAAAGTATGGAACTCAAGTACATCATTCACCACCAATTTTTGCATTTTTTTGTAATTATCCAGATTTGTATCCTGAACAATATAAGCGATATTTAGAAAATCAAATAAGGGACAAATTTGGATTTAAAGGTATTCCAATAAAAATCTCGTTTAGGAAAAAATAATTGGGAAAATATTTTTTATTATATACATTATTCTTTGCCCAGTCATTTACAGCAAATAAGTGCGATTTACATTTACATGATGGTTTACAAAATAGAGTCAGTCCACCTACTTGGGAAAAATTTATATATTCAAAATCAGGTGATTTTATTATATATTATGATACAATTGGAGTAGATGCTCCTGATACAACAGATTTAAATGGGAATAATATTTCGGATTATATCGATAATGTCGTTCACTCAATTGATTCTATAAAATATGTTTTATGTGATTTGATGGGATACAAAAGTGTTCCAACTTATGGAGAAAATCCGTATCCAATTTATATCTCAAATAGAACAAGTGGAAGTTATGGTATTAATTACGGAGCAGGCAATTCAATAGAAGCGCCAAATGGCTGGGTTGAGATTGATAATGATTACAGTACAGGATTTTATACGGATGGTTTAACTGCAATGCAGGTAACTTTAGCTCATGAATACTTTCATGCAGTCCAGAGAAAATATCGTGAGATTACGGGCCAGAATATGCAGACACTTCGTTTTTTTTATGAATTCAGTTCAACATGGATTGAAGAAATCATATATCCTAACCATGATGATTATATTTATTGGGTCGACGATTTTTTTAATAATCCAATAATTCCAATTGAAGAAACAGATGGTTATAGTATTGCATTATTAGGCCATTATATTAATGTTATGATAGAAAATACTGAGGGATTAAATGGTAGTTTTAACCGTTTTGTTTGGGAAATGCTAGAAGATAATTATAATCCACCTCGTTTTTATATGAATCAAATTTTAGAAGAGGATTACAATACAAGTTTTATGGAAATCTGGGCAGATTTTATTGCATTAAATTATTTCAATGGAAGTGAATCCAGTTTACACTTTTATTCCGATCAAATTAATATGGATAAAATTTCAAGTCCAAATCCCGTTGGATTATACTCATTTTATTCAGAAATATTGCCAGTTAATCCAGAATCTGTAACACTTTCATCAGTAAAAACAAATCTTGCAGGAGCATTGAATATTAATCATAATAGTATTCCTTTTGGTAAAATTGTCAAATTAGGATCTGAAGAATTAGTTTTAAATGCATCGAGAGATTTGATAATTTCAATGCAGGGTGATGATGAATTGAAATTAGTATATTTTGGTCAAAGTTTGGATGAAATTACAATTGATTATGATTTAGACAGAACTCCAACAACACCATCTAATTTAAATGCTATTGAAAATAATGGAACAATTGATTTAGATTGGAACCCATCATTAAATTCTGGAGATAGTTTAAAATATTATATTTTTAGAAATAATATACTTATCAATTATTCTGATTCTAACTTTTATAAGGATGAGGATGTTGAAAATTATACTTCTTATTTTTATGAAGTACAAGCATGGAATGAAAATGGATATTCAGGAAAATCTAACGGAATAAATATGATACTATTTAAAGAAAATAAACCTTTTAAAGAAAATTCTATTGTCAACATATATCCAAACGTTGTTACAAATAATAATGAGCTTTTTATTATTATTGATTCAAATAATTTAATTTCAAAAGTAAATGTCAAATTATTCAATATAAATGGAGATTTAATTAATCAATTCTATGTAAATAATTCAGTAAAGGGTAGACAGATCTTAAGTCTTTATGGATTAATTCCATCCTACATTTCATCAGGACTATATTTTATTAATTTTTGTTTTGATGGTACCAATTGTTCTAACCATAAAATTACGTGGTTAAAATAAATAGTAATATTTTTATTAAAATAGGAAAGGGTACTTTTAAAGAAAAAAGGTCAAATTTCATATCTTTTTCTTTTTTTGTAGAGAATTTAAATGATATAAAATTTCATTTAACAGAATTGAGAAATATTTATCCTGAAGCAAATCATATTTGCTATGCCTACCGATTATTAGTTGGAAAAACAGTTAACGAATTTGCAACGGATAGTGGTGAACCAAGAGGTAGTTCTGGTATCCCAATTCTAAACCAATTAAAAAGACATAAATTAATTAATTCAGTTGTATTTGTTGTTAGATATTCTGGTGGTAACAAGCTAGGCATTAATGGATTAATAAACGCATATAGTGAAGCAACATTAGATTGTTTAAATAATTCTGAAATTAGTTTATGGGAAGAAAAAGAAATTTATATTATTGAAACGAACTATCGATTTTTAGGTATTGTTGAAAAAATTATACGAGATTATAATGGTAAAAGCATTAATAATGATTTCACTGATAAAATAAAAATTTTTGTCGAAATAATTAAGAAAGATTCTGTATCTTTTTACAATAGTTTTAACGAATTAAATGATGTTAAAATTTTAAAGAAATATTAATTTAGATGTTTGTCTATAAAACTAGTTCATTATAAATTTACATAGTTTGCAATGAGTTAGTAAACGTACTGACGCGGGATGGAGCAGTCTGGTAGCTCGTTGGGCTCATAACCCAAAGGTCGCAAGTTCAAATCTTGCTCCCGCTACAATAAAAGAAAGCCTTTTTACTACAGTAGAGAGGCTTTTTTGTATATAATCCTCATTTTTACTATTGTAGTCTTTTGTATTCTTTTACCCTCTTTTGCATTTAATTTGGGCACAATTTGGGCACAGTCTCAAACTCCATTAAAATAGCCTGGAATTTTATTGATATGCTCTCTAGCTAATTCAAGATTTGGATGAGTATAAATCTTAGTTGTTTCACTTGAACTATGAGCTAAGAGTTTTTGTCTATCCTCAATCTTGAGACCATTATTTCTTAAAATGCAATTAAAGGTTACCCTAAAACTATGCAGTGTAGCCTTTTCCCTGTTATTCTTTTTGAGTATCTTCTGTAAATACTTTCTTGGATTAGCCTGTAAATCATTTCTCTTTCTATAAGTTTTAGCAAATAGGTTTGGAAATATTGGTTCATCATCATCACCCCAAAATGACAGTTCTCTTAATAGTGTCTCAGCAAGTGGTATTTGATGAATCCTATTTGATTTTCTAACTAAAGTAGTAATAACTGATTTTTCACCATCAATATCAC
>MDTB01226369.1_pt1 | contig 28516 bp, 28 predicted proteins | sample 811161 | NCBI WGS metagenome assembly MDTB01 (sample SAMN05326650, study PRJNA326480) | marine metagenome | isolation source: seawater | place: Mediterranean Sea | collected 2009
TAACATTCTTTTTGCTTTAATAATGCTTGGGAAGAGGCGTAATATCTCATCCTTTCGAAATTTAATTTTACCAAATTGAGGATTTCCGTAACCAACAATATTACAAATTTTCAAAATTACATTTTTAATTTGTATCGGTTTACCAGAAGCTATATTTAAAATTTCTCCATTCGTGTTTCGGTTTGAAAGCACTTTCATGATTGCTTTTATCAAATCATCAATGTAAATGAAGTCTCGAATTTGTAGTCCATTAGAACAATCAAACGTATTATTTTTCATTGCATTATTAATGGTAATGGGTATTACCCTATTTGTATCTTGATTTGGACCATAAACTAAATACAATCTTAAAATTGAAACAGGGAAATCATATTTTTTTTTAAGTTGAAGCAAATATTTTGTGCTTAATAATTTTGACAATCCATAAATAGAGTAAGTTTTTTGTTTATTTTTTTTATTTTCTTTTTGTGGTGAAATAACTTTTCCATATTCAATACTTGATCCTATTTGAATAAACTTCTTTATTTTTGAATCTAAAAAAAATGAAGCTAAATTTTTACATCCTTCATAATGACTTTTTCTAGTTTTTTTTTTATTAGAGTGATCTACATAACCTGCTAAATTAACAACATAATCAAAATTAAGATTTAATACTTTATTTAACTTTTTTCTGTTCGAAATATCACAAAGTAGATATTTAACTTTCTTTAATCTTCTTTTTTTACGTGGTTTTTTTGTTGAAAGACTTGAAACAATAAAATTTTTTTTTAAACATGTTAAAGCTAAATGGTATCCAATGAATCCTGTACCACCAGTGATTAAAATTTTTTTTTTTTTCAAAACTTTTTTTCTCTATTTTTTTTCTAAAATTTTTTTATATTATTTGCTTTAAAAGTAAATATTAAAAAAAAATATAAAACTATGAAGATTGTTAAAGTAATTAGAAAATTTTGTCCAAAATATAAAAAAGTGATAATTGGTAAAATAGAAATAAAAATTAAAATTACATTTGTATAAGTTAGGGATAATCTATTATTTAAAAGATGATGAATGTGATTTCTATCACCCATAAAAGCATTTTTTCCGTTAATAATTCTTAAAAAAGTAAGTCGAATTAAATCAAAACCAGGCAACAAAAGTAGAAAAAAAATTTCATCAGCAAAGCGAATATTGTTCATGTAATTGTACTCATATATTAAAGATATAGATGCGATAGAAGCTATTAAAAAAATACCCCCATCTCCTAAAAAAATCCTATTTCTTAAATTAAGAAATAACAAAATTAATAAGAATAAAATAATAAACATATAAAATTCATTCATGTCAGATTTAAGGAATAAATAAGAAAAAATAATTATAAAAAAAGTGCAAGACTGACCATTTATTCCATCATAAAAGTTCAGTGAATTTGTAAGTATCAAAAAACAAAACAAAGTAAAAATCAATGAAAAGTGATCTAGAAATATTTTATGATCATAAAATGACATTGAAAAATCAGATATTTGAAGTGTTTTATTTAAGGAAATAGAAATTAAGACAAATATTAATGTGTAAAAAATTTTTTTAAGAGGTGTTAGGTTATATTTATCATCATAAATGCCTAAAATAAAAAAACTTAAAATTAACAGCAGAATACCAATGATATCTCTCATTTTATAAATATTTGTTTCCAAAAATAAAAATTTATCTAAAGAGAATATTTGGTAAATAAGCAAAAATATAAAATTTACAAAAAAAATTAACCCTCCTAAAATTGGAGTTTTATTTTTATGAAATTTTAACTTTCTATCTGGCTTATCGTAAATATTAATTAATTTAGCCAATTTATCTAATTTTATGATTATTATTAAATTAAAGACTGCTAATAAAAGAAAAAAAATTATCATTATTTATCCATAAATTTATATCCTAATTCATAAAATTTTTTTTTATATCTATGAATTTTGAGGGTCTTCCTAATGAATGATTGGAATTTAATTTTGACATTTTTACCTCTAAAAAAGAAAGTTTTTTACTTGCTAAAAAAGTTTTTATCTTAGATCTTAAATCTTTCTCATCCTTTATTAGAAAATAATTTTTAAAATTAAGTTCTTTAACAATTTTTTTCAAATTTATATTGGCCAAATTTGTTTTTTGCCCTCCAACAGACTCATGTGAGTTATTGTTAAGCAAGATATACTTTAAATTCTTTTTTGAGTTTTGACCTATTGTGAATAAACTTCCTAAATGCATTAACATAGAACCATCTCCATCTAAGCATACGACTTGTTTATTAGAAAAAAGTGAATAACCTAAAGCTATCATTGAACAATGACCCATACCACCCACAACATAAAAATTATTTTTTTTTTGAGATTTGGATGATAAACGAAATAATTCTCTAGATATGTATCCAGTAGTACTTATGATTTTTGTTTTCTTTTTTATCTTAGAGAGTAATTCTTTTATAAAATAATCTCGTTTAACATAATTTTCCTTTATTTTTTTAGTTTTAATCTTATTTTTTACAAATGTTTCTTTTTTTATCAAACAAGCTACAGGTATTTTGTTTTTTTTGGAATGGTTTATTAATTTAGATAATTTTTTAAAATCTTTTTTATCATTTAAAATGCAAAATTTTATTCCTAAAAGTTTTAAGAGATCTCTCGTAATTAATCCTTTGGTTAAATGCTGAGGTTCATCTTTTGAACCTGGGGATCCGCGCCAACCAATAATCAATAAAGAAGGAATAGAATAAACTTTTTTATGAGCAATTGAAACAAGGGGATTTATAGCATTACCTAATCCAGAGTTTTGTAGATAAATTGCAGGTATCTTTTTTTTTGATAAATAGTATCCACTTGCAAGTGCTACAGCCGAACCTTCATTTGTTGCAGGAATATGGTTAATTTTACTTTTATCAATATAAATACTTATTTCTTTTAAAATAGAGTCAGGAACTCCTGTAAAGAAACTTATTTTTTCTTTTTTTAAAAAATTAAAAAAAATTTTTGATTCAATCATTTTTATTGTAATTTCATACTTTTATAACTATTAAATAAAATTCTAAAGTAAATTTAATTTAAAATATGAGTATTATATAACTAAAAATATGACTAAAATTAGAAAAGTATACGTTTCACTATCATCAGATAATTTACATCATGGTCATATAAACGTAATTGCAAAAGCTAGTTCACTTGGAGAACTTACAATTGGACTTTTAACAGAAAAGGCTATTTTAGTTAAAAAGAAACTTCCATTATTAAATTATAATCAAAGAAAAAAAATAATTAGTAATATTAAAGGTGTCAAAAAAGTTGTTCCACAAAATGAGTGGGACGATAGTGTTAATATTCAAAAACTAAAACCAGATATAGTGGTACATGGTGATGATTGGAAATATGGAATTGAAAAAGATTTAAGAACAAAGGTAATAAAGTGTTTAAAAAAATATGGAGGAAAATTAATAGAAATTCCCCATGAAAAAAATGCAAAATCATTTAATATTTTCAATAAAGATTTAATTGAGAACAATTTAGTTTATTCTTTCACCCCTGACATGAGGAGAGCCTCACTAAAAAAACTTTTAAACCTCAAAAATTTTTTAATTTTTATGGAGGCTCACTCACCTCTTAGCGCTCTTATCATTGAAAAAACTTCTATTATGAAAAATAAAAAAGAAAAATATTTTGATGGTTTCTGGTCTAGCTCTTTAACCGACTCAACATTATTTGGAAAACCAGATACAGAGTCTTTAGATATGTCTCTAAGATTAAATAATATTGATAAAATTTTTGATGTAACCAGCAAACCATTAATAATGGATATTGATACTGGTGGAAAGTTTGAACATTTAAAAATGAAAATTAACTCTATTGAAAAATTAGGAATATCTGCAGTAATAATGGAGGATAAAACTGGACTCAAAAAAAATTCATTATTTGAAGATACTTCAGATCAAAAACAAGAAAGTACAAATAAATTTGCGAAAAAAATAAAATATATTAAAGAAAATCAAATAACTAGTGACTTCATGCTGATTGCTAGAATTGAGAGTTTTATTTTGAACAAGGGTATTAATGATGCTTTATTAAGATCTCAAAAATACGTAAAAGCTGGTGTCGATGGTATAATGATACACAGTAAACAAAAAAATCCAAAAGAAATAATTAATTTTGCAAAAAATTTTAGAAAGTTTAATAAAACAACCCCCCTTATTTGTGTTCCATCAACATACAATCAAGTAAAGGAAGATAACTTAAAAAAAATTGGTTTTAATATTGTGATTTATGCTAATCAGCTTCTTAGGTCGTCATATTTTGCTATGTCAAATTTAGCAACTGATATTCTTAAAAATTCCAGAGCTAAAGAGTCAGAAAAAAAAATGACATCAATAAAAAAAATTATTAATTTAATTCCTGGTGCATAATTAATTTAATGGCTATTAAAAAAAATAAAAAATTTTGGAATAATTTTTACAAAAAAAATTTAGCTACAGATAAACCTTCAAAATTTGCCATTTTTATCGCAAAATTTTTAAAAAATCATGACTCAAAAATTGTAGATATTGGGTGTGGAAATGGAAGAGACTTAATTTTTTTTAAAAAAAAAAGGATTGATATAGTAGGAATTGATCAGAGTAAAAATGCAACTTTACTTATTAAAAAAAAATTAAAAAAGATGGAGGATAAAAAAAAAATTTTTAATAATGATTTTGTGAAATTTAATTATAAGAAAAATATTAAAACTAAATTCTCAATTTATTCGAGATTTACTTGGCATACAATAAATAAGAAAAATGAAAGTATATTTTTAAAAAAAATATCTAATTTATCTAACTTAGAATATTTATTTATTGAAACTCGATCTATTAAAGACGATTTATGTGGTGTTGGTAAAAAATTAAGTAAAAATGAGTTTATAACAGATCATTATAGAAGGTTTATAAATAAAATTGATTTAGTAAAAAAACTGAAAAAAAACTTTAAAATTATATATTTAAAAGAGTCTAAAGGTTTTTCAAAATTTAAAAAAGAGGATCCATGTCTTATAAGATTAATAGCAGTAAAAAAGTCGATAAAAATTTTGAAATCCTAATTAACACTTTATCGGAACATAAAGTTGATTATTGGGTTTGCCATGGTACATTACTGGGAATTATTAGAGATAAGAAACTAATTCCGTGGGATCATGATATTGATATTGGCATGTTAGAGAATAAAATCAGTAGAAAAATAATTCCTATAATTCTTAAAAGGAAAGGCTTTAAACAAATAAAAAAACATTTTTGGATGACGATGGGATGTTAAAATTTGTTAAAAGCGGTGGTAGAGAGGTTGATATTAACTTTTATAAAGTTAATAAAGATAAGAAAATTGCATATGTTAAATGGTATATCCCAAAAAATCTTATGATGAGAATTATTGATGCATTATCATTTTCAAAAACTTACAGCGGTAAAGGTCATAAACTGATTAATCTTTTTAGTTTTAGTGAAAAGTTTTTTTTAATACTAAAAAAAATCTTTGTTAAAACTGGACTTTTTTACTCACATGCTGGCTACACTCATAAATTAGAATATGCATTAAATTTAACAAATCATGATTTTGCAGGATTAAAAGTAATTGTGCCAAACAATTTTAAAGATTATTTAAAAGACCTTTATGGCGTTAAATGGAAAATCCCAAAAAAAAAATATAATTGGATAAAACACAGCCCTTCGACTATTTTATTTAAAAAAAATTAAAAAATTTTAATTAATTTGATTTAAAATCTCTAATTTCAAATGTTCAATTTTATGAAAATTTAATCCAATCCCATCCGAAAATATTTGTATCAGTTTTCCTCCACCTTCAGAAAAAGTCTGAGTACTTAACAGAGGGATTTTTTTATTATTTTTGCAAACAATTTCATAAAAAAAGTAATCTGCTTTTCTAACAAATGTAGGTTGAGACACATAACCTAAATTAATTTTTTTATCATTTAGAAATTTACATCCAAGAGTAAAATTATAATTATTAGTATCATAAAAAAAACTTAAACCATAAGAATTTTGATTCTTCCAAAATTTATTATTTTTATAAATTATTAAATTTTTTTTAAAAAATACTTCTCTACTAAAATTTGAAGCTCCTATTGATAAAATATTATTTTCTTTTAATTCAATAAAATTTAGAAGTTTATTGAAAAAAGGTTTTGATATGTATTCTTGATGAAGAGGTAAAATTATAAGATTATAATTTTCCAATGACATATTTTCAAAATTGTAGTCATTAACTATATCAAATTCATTAAAAACATTTTTTAAATTATGAATTGAATTGGCAATCTTATAATTCCAATTAATAGTATTATTTAAAGGAATTTCAGATAATTGAGTTATATATTCATTATTTTTTGTTGAATAAACATTTATACCAAAAATATTAGAGCTATAATTATAAAAAGCTGTTGTAGGTAAAACTAATAAATTTTTGCTTTTATTTATTTTTTGTTTAAGACCAAAAGTAAAATAAAAATTATCTTTAAAAGAATCCTCTATTTTACCAATATAATAAACAGCATTTTTGCAATTTAAGCTAAATAAATTAATGTCAATTATTTCATCTTTTACAAAGGTTTTATTTAAACAATTAATTTTTCTATCTTCTAAAACACCTTCAATTTTTAAATCCATCTTCTTATCTTGGTGTGTAAATATATATATTTTATTATCCTCAGATAATTCAAAAGTCTTAAGCCCATCTGTTTTGATTATAACTTTTTTTAATGCGTCATTTTTTTTGAAAAATAGAGTGTTTTTTATTTTTTCTTTCCAATTAAAAAAGTTGGGAATTTTATCTTTAATAAATTTAATATTTTCATTTCCAATTATAAATGTTCCTATTAGCCAATAAATAATCAATAAAATTAATATTATAGGAAGAATAAAAATAATTTTTTTTTTCATTTTTTTAAGTTTTTTTAAAAAAATAACATATATTTTATTTCATATTTTGTGTCATCTGTAATAAACGTAGCAGATGTACCGAATACTAGCAGCTCATGGTATAATTCAAATATTTCTTGTTGGAAGTTGGATCTTTGGAATACTTGTTGAATCACTTATCCACAACTTTCTAACCACGCTTTAGCCTCATCGTCTTTATTTAATGTTTAGTCTTTTAAGCAATTTAAAATTTATTGGCTCTTCTCTTTTAACGTTAAATGGGGATTTTTTATTTAATAAATTATTATAATACTTTGGAGGAATACCGTGCCCGGGTCTTATTACTCTTATATTATCTCTAGTAAACTTAGATCCTTTTTTGATATCTTGAGATGAAAAAATTGATCTTCTGAAAATCTTTGATTTATCTTCACTTTTTTTTCTTAAAAAAAAATTTTTTCCAATTAGGTTATACGCCACATCAATATCCTCTCTTAATTTTCTAATTTGTTTACCTTTCAAAGAAAATTTAATATCAAAACCTTTTTTTTGATTTTCTAGAGCAATGTGTTTTTCAATAATTTCCGCACCACTTGCAATACCTACTATTGCGACTCTATTATCATTAGAGTGATCCGATATACCAACTTTACATTTAAATTTATTCTTTAATATTTTAACATTGTTTAGGTTAAAATCTTCTAATGATGAAGGATAATTACTTACACAGTACAAAAGGGTAATATCTTTAGCGCCATTTTTTTTTGCTGTTTTCACAGTGGTTTCTATTTCTTCTAAATTTGCCATTCCAGTTGAAATAATAATAGGTTTTTTTGTTTTAGCCACTTTCCTTACCAAATTTAAATCCGTCATTTCAAAAGATGCAATTTTATAAAATGGACAATTTAATTTCTCTAAAAAATCAACTGCAGTTTCATCAAATGGTGTACTAAAAACTTTTATTCCTAAAGATTTTCCGTATTTAAATAAATCTTTGTGCCAATTAAGTGGAGTATGCGCTTTATTATATAAATCCCATAAAGTATAGCCTTTCCACAAACCTTCCTTAATTTTAAAATATTTTTTTTGGGATTTTAAAGTCATTGTATCGGCAGTAAATGTTTGCAATTTTACTGCATCTGCACCATTTATTTTTGCACATTTAATCAATTTTTTTGCTAAATTAAAATCACCACAATGATTAGCAGAAATCTCTGCAACAAAAAAAACTTTTTTTTTCATTTAATTTTTTTCAATCGGTAAATTTTTTGTGCTAGACCAGATATTTTTTTGTCATCTTTACAAATTTCCTTTAAAATCTTAGAGGTAGAATTATAATCTAATTTTAAAGAAAGTTTTAATAGATCCATCCAATTTTTATTGTTTTTAGATCTTATTTTTTGAATTTGATTTACAATTTTTAAACCTTTTTTTATTTTAGCTTTATTTTCTCTCATAATTTATCCAATTTATTTTCATCTATTTATATTAAAAAAATATTTTTTATATTTTTTTTTATTGTTATAGATCATTCCATAAGAAGAGAAAGTATGATCAACTATATTTATACTTTTTTTGTTGAGTTTTTTCCAATTATTTTTCTTATAGAACAAAATTAATTTTTTTCCACAAATCAAAAAAGAAAAGAAACCTTTTTTTTTAATTACTTTATTATTGAATTTCATCAATAAATTAGAATATTTTTTTTTTCTATATAATTTATCTATAATCAAAGTATCAAATAAAAGGTATTTCTTTTCAAAATTCTGATTACCGGCCTTATAAGATCTTTTTCTCAAAAGTGTATATCCAATTAATTTTTTTTGAATATAGAGTAAATTGTGGATATCACTTTTTTTTATGTTTTGAGTATACCATTTTATTTGAGATCTTAACCCAAATTTCCACTCCATGTCTTTCAAATGACAAATATCCTCAATTTCTTTTTTTTTTAATTTTTTAGAAACCACTGAACGTAAAAGAATTTTATTTTGCTCTAGTTTATTCAACATCATTGAATAGAACTTTCTTAATAATGATCATAATATAATTATTTATCTTTTATTTTTTTAACAAAATTTTTTATAATTTTAATCACTTTTAATTGATCTGAAAATTTAAGATCGAAAAAAATTGGAATTGAAATAGTTTCTTGATAATAATTTTCAGAAACTCTAAAATCCCCTTTTTTAAAACCTTTTTTTATATAATAAGGATGTGTATGAATAGGAATATAATGACTATTAACCAAAAATTTATTTTTTAAAAATTCGTTAAACAATTTGACCTTTATTTTTTTATTAACTCTTATTAATAATTTTTGTTTCTTTAGAATTATAACCTAAAAAAAGAATTTTTTTCATTTCACAGCCTTTAATTTTTGAAAGTTTTTAAAAGATAAATATCTTATATGTGTAGAGCTAATATTTGGTGTTCTTGGAAATTTTAATAAATATTCTTTACCTAATTTATTTCTATTATCTGATCCATGTATTAATTTATCTAATTTATGCTTTTTCATAAAATTATTATCTATATAAAATCCAGACTTAATAACCCCATATACATATTTACAAGCCATAAGAACTTCTTTTCTTTGACTAAATTTAAGCTCAGGTTCAAATTTTTTATATTTTCTAATTTCTTTATCTGAAGTAAGTGCAACAAATATTTTTCCAAATTTCGAAGCTTTTTTAAGTAACCTAATATGACCATGATGAATAATTGTACACGACATATCCACACAAATTCTTTTTTTTTTGATCATCTAATTTTTATACTCTTGTTAATTTCAGTTGTAATTTTTTCGTTGTGACCTGAGCCTAAATGAAAAATTAAAGACCCGTTATTTTTAATTCTTGGTTGATAAAGAATTAAGTTTTTGTTTTTTTTTACTTTAAGATTTATATATGTACAAATATTTGGTTGATTTTCTTTAGGATATATCAAATAATTTTTAAACTTTTTCATAATATATCTTTTATTAACCTGAACACTTTTTTTAAATTTAGAATAATTATCTAAAACAAATTCTAAAGATTGAATTGTACTGTTTGGACCTGTCATCTTTTTATTTATATGACTTTTGATATCCATCATGAATGAGTTCACTTTATTTTTTGGTTTAATCTTGTAACCCACAAAACATGCGCCAGTGAGTCCAAAAAGAGATTTGCATGAACTAAATGATACAACATCAGCTAAATTATGGTTTTCCTCAATACCAATTGAAGCTGTCGCATCAATAAATAATTTGGAACTATTTTTGTTAGCAATTTTTTTAAGATGCTTGATATTTGCCTTAAAACCTTTGCTAGTCTCAGTGTAGCATCCACATACCCAATCAAATTTTTCTCTTATATTTCTAATTTGATCATACTTAATATATTTAATTTTTTTTAAAAATTTTGAATTTTTTTTGGACATCTTTAAAATTGAAAAAATTCTATCAGAATAATAACCAGTATTTACTACTAAAACATTACCTCTAACAAAATTTAAAAGGCCTATTTCAATTGCTAAGCTTGCGGGCCCCTGGATTGCAACAATATTTGGTTGACCAGATATTTTTTTCAGAGACTTGGTCACTTTTTTATATTGTTTTTCAAAATCAATATCACCTCTGCTAAAATTGGAACTTAGTCCTAATAAATTTTCTATTGGAAAACTTGGACTTGGAGTAAAAATTTTTTTATAATTTTTTTTTTTAATAAATTTTTTTAAACTTAAATTTCTCATATTATTTTTAATCATATACCTTTAGTTAATTTTTTATTTTTTTCAAAAATTCTTTTAATAATTCTCACTACTTTAATTTGATCTGAGTGTTTTAAACCATAAAAAACAGGTATTGAAATACTCTCTTCGTAATATTCCTCAGAAATTTTAAAATCCCCCTTTTTAAAGCCTTTTTTTTTGAAAAATGGGTGAGTATGAATTGGTATATAATGAGTATTTACTAAAAACTTATTTTTAATTAATTCATTAAATAATTTTTTTTTTAATAATTTATTTATTCGAATAACAAATAAATGATAAGTAGATTTTACAGTTTTAGGAATTTTTTGGAATTTAACATGAGCATTTTTTAATGACTTTTTATAAAAGTTAGCAATCTTATTTCTTTGATAGATAAATCTTTTTATTTTACTCATCTGGCTCAAACCAAGAGCACATTGAATATCTGTTATCCTATAGTTATATCCTAAGTAATGCTGTTCATAATAACCACGAATTTCTTTTTTTTTATTAAGGCCACGTCTATCTCTTACAATCCCATGATTTCTTAAATTACTCATTAATGAAGCTAATTTTTTATTATTAGTAAGTGCCATTCCACCTTCACCAGATGTTATAATCTTAACAGGATGAAAACTGAAAACAGTTATATCACTAAATCTACAAGATCCGACTCTGAAGTTTTTAAAAATTCCTCCTATTGCATGTGACGCATCTTCTATTATCTTAAATCCATACTTAATGGAGAGCCTCCTTATCTTATCCATCTCACATGATGCACCACCAAAATGAACAACAACAAGAATCTTTGGAAGTTTTTTTTTCTTCTTAGATTGAATTAATTTTTTTTCTAAAAGTTCTATTGATATATTTAAAGTTTCATTATCAATATCAACAAAATCTATTTTTGCTCCGCAATAAAGTCCACAGTTAGCTGAAGCAACAAAAGAGTTTGGCACTGTCCAGAGAATATCATTTTTTTTTAAATTCAAGGCCATACATGCAATATGTAAGGCGCTTGTTGCTGAGTTAACAGCAATAGAATATTTGGCCTTGGAAAAATCTCTAACTTTTTTTTCAAACATATCAACTATTGGACCACTTGTAATGAAATTTGATGACAAAACTTTAGATACTGCTAACTTATCTTTGTTATCAATATATTGTTTACTATATGGAGTTATTTTCATAAAATTAGCTTTTCATATTATATTTAAATAGTTCGGGTAACTTTTTTTTTAAACATACAATTTCTTTTAAACCAAAATATTTTTTCATTTTTAATTTTTTATATACTTCTCTAATAACAAATAAGTCTTTTTTTGTATCTAAAGTAACACGTATTTTATTATTCAAATTTATTTTATTTCTAAAATTTTTTCGTTTAAATTTTGGATGATTGATAATATAAGGTGTTACATGCTCTTTATCTAAACTAGTCTTTGCTTTTAACCAGGCTTTCTCAAGGGCCTGAAACTTAAAAATTTCAACATCTAATCCTTTTGGAAAAGTTCGAGGATGAATATTTGAATAGTAATCACAATTAATCTTTTTAAAATTGACCATCATTTTTTCTAAAATCTTTAAATCTATGAATGGACAATCTGAGGTTATTCGAATGATATTTTTTGCAGAATAATATTTTGCAGCTTTATAATATCTATCTAGTACGTTGTTGTTGCTACCTTTAAAAGCAGCGAATCCTAAAGAAACTATATAATTATAAAGAAATTCATTTTTTTTATCATTCGGAATTAAAACAACAATTTTATTTTTTATCTTTAAATTTTTAAGTCTTTTAAGAAGATATTTGATTATAGTAATTTTACCCATAGTTTTAATAACTTTTTTTGGCAGTCTCTGTGAGTCAAGTCTCGCCTGAATAAAAATATAAAAATTTTTAGTTTTTTTTTGACTTTGATTTATCAAATTTTTTTTTGATATTTTCTGAGTATTTTTCATTCTATACTAATGTCCTTAAAAAATTTTTCCATTCTTTCAAATAATTTGGATCTTCTTGAAAAAGGCTTAAATATTCATCAATTATTTTTTTTTTCTTAATTTCACTCCACCAAATATCAATATTTTCCCATTTTTTGTTTATAAAAAAAGATAATTCTTCTGCACTTTCAAAAAATATATTGTTGTAAATTAATTTGTCATAAATTTTCATATTATTTTTAGTAAATATCCAATCTTTATAATTAAACAATGCCAATGTAGGGCCAGAAGCAACAGATTCTAAGAATGTTGTTTGAGGATAAGTGCATATCATTAATTTTGCACTATTAATTTGTTTGCTAAAAGGGATGTTGTTAATATTTTTTTTACCGTAGAATAAATTATTTAAATTCTTAATACTCTTGCTATTTGAAAGTTTGTTGGAAATTTTTAATTGAGAAAATATTTTTTTGTCTAAATATTTTTTCAATAATAATAAATCTTCGTAATTTCTATTAGTAGCAAAAGTATTATTGGATACTCCATATCTACAAGGATAATACTCTGGGGTATACGTGCTAAAAATCAGAAATTTTGGATTTTTTCTTTTATACCTAATCAATTGAGGAAAGGGTAATTTTACTCTTGTCCTAATTGGACATTCATCATCATTAACATATGATACTTTTTTATTTGCAATTTTTGACTCAATTCCAAAATGAGCTGGTTTGGGCTGCATAGCCGCCCCATGAGCACAAATAATCAATTTTATAGATTTGAGATTATTAGCATACCAAAATTTGAAAAGTTCATTGTGATAATGATCATGAAATACCACTGCATACTTTGGGTAAAGATTTATTTTATTCACCATTTTGTTTAAAGGTCCAAATCCTTCAAGTAAACATTTTGGCATATCTTCCATTATGTATATACTTAAAAAATTTTCAAAATCGTCAAATTTTTTTTCATCTAAACTAATTTTTTTTCTTAAATCTTTTCGTGTTTTTAGATTTGAAATTGTTGATAGATAATATTGTTTATTAAATACTCTTTTAGAAAAGATTGGTGCTTGATTTAGTTTGAGATTTAATTCAATAAGATCTTGGGATGAAATTAATCCTTCACATATCAAAATTTTTTTTTCTTTGTAAATTTTACTTATAATAAAGGATGATATTTTTTTTATTTTTTCTTTAATATTATTTGATTTTCTGGGTATACTATATTTTTTTATATCATTTGGTATTTTAGTTTTGTCCTTTAAAAAAATTTTGGAAATTTTTTTTTTTTTAATTAAAAAATCAATAATTCTTCCAAAAAATACTTCATTTAAATAGTCTGAATTAGTAATTCCTTCATAAAATTCTAAGCTGTCAGTCACAGGGGGGTACTTAATTAAATTTGGTTTATACACATATAAATTTTTATTTTTGGCCACGATATCTTTAACAATCTTCCATCTATAAAATTGAGCTGGAATATAATAAGTAAGCCAAGGAAATAGCAATATTTCCCAAAATCTTGGGTCTTTATCTATCTTATGCAATTGATTAAGTTTTTTTGAAAGTATTTTTCCAAATTTTTGGATTATCTTGTTTAAGTAATCATAGTTTTTTTCAAAATTATTATTTAAATTCCAGTCGTAGATAATATCATTTTGAGGGTTTTTTATACACCAATTTCCTGCATAAATTTTTTTTTTAATTTTGCTATTTTTCTTATCCTCATATTTGGAGGTTATTAAAATTATTTTTTGCATCAACTATATTACTTGATTTTTTTTCAAATAATTTTTTAAATCATTTCCAACCAATAAATCAGAATTATCTTTTGAGTTATAAGAAGTAATATTTTCTAATTTTTTGAATTTATTGAATTTATTTTTAAATAAGTTTATATTCTTTTTATCATTACCAGATAAAATTAAAAAATATTTACCTATATCATACGTAGTATCTAAATCTCCTGTGGTTATTAATTCTTCATGAATTTTTTCTCCTAATCTTTTTCCAATTATTTTAATTTTACATCCTGGTGCAATTAATTTTGCCAGCTCTAAAATTTTAAAAGATGGAACTTTTGGAACTATAATTTCTCCACCCAAAGATTTTTGAATTGCCCATAGAACCATATTTACTCCATCCTCTAAACTAATTGAAAATCTTGTCATTTCTTTATCGGTTAAAGTAATCAATCCAGTTTTTCTTTGCTCTTTGAATAATGGAATAACAGAACCACGGGATTCAAGTACATTGCCATATCTTACTACAGAAAATGTTAAATCCTTTGTACCAGCATAATTTCTAGCAGCCGTAAATAATTTATCACTACAAAGTTTTGTTGCTCCATAAAGATTAATCGGTGCTGCAGCTTTATCTGTAGATAATGCTACTACTTTTTTTACATTATTGTCTATACAAGCCTCAATAATATTGTGAGCTCCTAAAACATTTGTTTTGATAAATTCGTTAGGATTATATTCTGCAGCTGGTACCTGCTTAAGCGCCGCAGCATGTACTACAACATCTATACCCTTAAGAGCTCTAGCTAATCTATTCTTATCCCTTACATCACCTATAAAAAATCTTATTTGTGGAAATTTTTTTTTAGGATATTGATTTGACATATGAAACTGTTTTAATTCATCTCTACTAAATACAACTACTCTTTTCATTTTTTTGTATCTTTTAAAAATTACTTCTAAAAATTTTTTACCAAAGCTTCCCGTTCCGCCTGTAATTAATATCGATTTATTATTAAGCATTATCTTTTCTCCTGTATTTCACCATTTTTAACTTCAATAATTTTATCACAATCTTTTAAAGTTGATAATTTATGTGAAATTATAATGATAGTTTTTTTTCCCTTATATCTTTTAATATTATCTAAAATTCCCTCCTCTGTTTTTAAATCTAATGAACTTGTAAATTCATCAAAAATCAAAAGATCGGGGTTATTATATACTGCTCTAGCTAAACCAATTCTCTGCATCTCACCTCCTGAAATTTTTACACCTCGCTCACCCATTACCTCTTCTATTCCTTTTTCCAAATTTTCTAAGAAAATTGTTAGATCTGCTTCTTTAATTGAGTCTAAAACTTTAGTTTTATTTATTTCTTTATTCTCTAAACCAAGAGCAATATTATTTTTCAATGTGTCGTCAGTTAAGTATATAAATTGTGGAACATATCCGATTTTTGTTTCCCAGTTACTATATTCTTTTATATCTAAATCATTCACCTTCACACTTCCTTTAATTGGCTCAAGTAAACCTATTATTAAATCAGCAAGTGTGCTTTTTCCTGAACCTGTCTCTCCAACAATACCAATGTATTCACCTCTGTTAATTTTGAGAGAGACATTATTAAAAATATATTTGGATGAATCTTGATATTTAAAATTAATATTTTGTAAATTTAAATTTTTAAATTCATTTAAATTAGTCAATTTTTTTTTATTAATAGAAATGTAATCTAGATTATATGGTAAATTAATTTGACTATAAATCGTATTTATTTGAAATTTACAAACTCTAAATTTTTCATACGAGCTAATTATTCTGTTAAGAGATGGAAGTAGTCTAAATGCAGCAAAACCAAAAACACTAGCTTTTAAAAAAATTTCTGTGCTGGGAATATTCCTTAAACTTAAAAAGATTAATGTAACGGTAGCAAATGTAATTACAATAATTTCTAAAACAAATCTTGGTAAATTTGTGATAAAACCTGCCAAAAACTTATAAAAATTACTTTCAATATTATATTTATTAAATACATTAATAAAATTATTTTCTTTTTTCAAAATTTTAATTATTTTAATACCCCCCAAGCCTTGCATAATGCTTTTAATTTTTTCTTTTTCATTTAACTCAATCTTTTTTCCAATTTCAAATAATCTATTTTTATTAATCTTAAAATAGATCAAACTTATTAAAAGCATTATTGAAGATGAGATTAGAAAGCCTCTTGGTTCTAAATATAACAAAAATAATGATATACCAAATAGTACCATTAGTTCTGATAATAAAACTATTAAGTGGCCAGACGCTTCTTTAAACACGTATGTACAATCAGTACAATTATATATTAATTTTGAAGAGTTGTTTGTAGTGTGAAAAAAATATGGAGCTTGTAAGTATTTTTTAAAAAGGTCATAACTTATTCTTTTGCTCAAATTCTGTAAATTTTTACTATTAAACCAAGTTGAAAAAATTAAAAATAAATTTTTAATTATTATTACGAAACCAAAAAAAAATGTAAAAAAGGCAATTGTTTCAACATTATTTTGATTAGAGGTATTAGAAAAAATATTTTCAAAAAATGGTAAATTTAAAGAACTTTGTTCGCCAATTAAAACAGCAATTAATGGTATAAAAGCTCCAATACCAACAATCTCAAAGATCATTGCCATGAACATAAACATGACTAATAATATTGAAATTTTCTTTTCTGATATTGTTAAAATTGCCCAAATCTGACTTAAACTTGTCATTTTCAATTATTTTTATTTTCTTTCAATTCTGATTGAAGTTCATCATATTCTTTCATTTTTTGTTTCATGAAATTGACTGTTATTCGAGTTTTTTCAGAAACTCCTTTGGGAGTTAATATATATAAGTAGTTTAATTTTCTTTTATTCTTTTTAAAATTATTAATCTTAATTAAACCTTTTTTTTTTAATGCTCTTATACAATAATTAATTTTACCAAGACTAAGTCCAAGTTTTTTTGCTAAATCTCTTTGATTAACATTTGGTTCTTTTGAAATTTTTCTAAGTATGTCAAATTCGTCGTTATTAAAGCTCATAATTTTTTGTTCAATTTTTGAACAGATTACATTAAAATTCCACTATTTCAAGATTTTTGTTACTATTTAAGAATTCTATTATTTTTGAAAATTGCGTAATAATCAAAAACCTTATCAAATTTTAAAGAAATTTTATCTGAGATTTCAAGTAAGGTGTGATTTCCATCACAAAATGATAAAAAATTTAACATATGATGACTATCTTTATCTCTCTTTTTTAAACTAAACGTCGGATAAAGATTTCTTTTACTTAACATTGGTTCACAAATAATATTTGTTTTTGGTTTGATATTTGTTTTTGGTTTTAAATTATTTTCAATCATAAAAACTATTTTTTTATAAAGATTTAAACTTTGACTTAATCCTTTTTCAGTCACCACTGATCCAATTTTATCTAGTGATGTATGGTATTCCGGATAAGTCCCATATTTTGATCTCATAATTGTTGCAATAGGTAAATCTACTCCGGGTGCACAATATTGTCTTTCATCACTTCCTCTCGAAAGCCAAGAATATTTTTTAAAATTTTTATCTGTATGATATAAAATATGTTTTGCAATATTATCTGAATATGTATTTCCATTTCTTGAAGGTAAATATGAGTAGCATCTCTCGTCGCCTAAACAAGTGAGATTGAAGCCTGCGATTACATTTCTTTTAAGTTTTTTAAAATTTTGATGGATATAAGCAATTGAACCAATTGTTTCAGGTATAAATACAAACCTATAACTATAATTTAATTTTTTTTGATTTGACAACCATTTGGCAAGATTAATTGCAATGCATGGTCCAGATAGTTCATTATTTGCCATAGATGGATGACATATATATGTTGAAAAAAAAACTTCTTTTTTTGATTTTCCTTTAATGAATATCTCACCAAAAGATAAAGATCCTTTTTTAAATTTTGAATCAATAAAAACTTTGTAAAATTTTTTTTTCATTCTTTTTTTAAGATTATAAGGCATACAAAAACCCCAATCTTTTTTATAATAAGAAGTTACATAGGGAATTGCATTTGGTTGATCTTTTAATGTAAAGATTTTTTTTTTTAGAATATTTAACTTAATTTTTTTTTTTACTGGAATTGAATATCCTACTAAATGAAGATTATTTTTTTTAAAATCTATTATGACTTTATCGTTAGAATCTTTAATCCATGCTTCTCTTACGTTCCATTCTAAAGGTATTGTCCAATCAAAAACTTTTTTTCCTGATTTTATTTCCTTTATCTTTAAAGAATTACAAATACTTTTGAGTATTTTTAATGTTTTTCTGTTACCCTCACCTGTAAGACTTCTATTTATTGGCCATAATTTTTTAATTAAGTTTAACATTTTTTTTTGTTCAACAATTGAACATATCATAAAATTATGATATTGTAATCAATATGAAAATAAAATATTTCACAAATGCAATGGTTCTGATCAATGGTAAAAATACCAAGGTTTTAAGTGATCCTTGGATAACTTTTGACAATAAATCAAATACTAATTACTTCAATTTCCCTGAGAACAAATATACCAAACAACAAATTAAAAAAATTAAACCTGACTATATCTATATATCTCATTCTCACCCAGATCATTATGACTTGGATACACTCAATTTGTTTGGAAAGAAAATTAAGATAATAATTGCAAATTTTGAAAATAACTATTTTGAAAAAATTTTAAAAAGAAAAGGTTTTAAAAATGTAATAGTTGCAAAAGAAGATGGAAAAATAAGACTCAATAAAAATGATTTTGCGTATATCAAACCTGCTGAAACAACTGATGAATTAGATTCTATAAGTTTCTTCAACATAGATGGTATAAATATTATTAATTTAAATGACAATATTGAAAATTACGATCAAACAAATTTTATTAAAAAAAAATTTGGTAATATAGATATTGCATTATTGCCATATTGTGGATTTGGTGTTTATCCTTTGAGATATTCAAACTTAAGTAATAAACAAAAATTTTTAGCTGCAGAAAATAAAAAACAACAAACCAGAGAAAATTTATTAAAATACGTTGAAATTCTCAAGCCAAAATTTGTGATACCTTTTGCAGGTGAGGTCATTTTAGCTGGTAAAATCGCAAAATCATTTCATAAATTTTCAGGTATAGGTAGCAAAACAGATGCAATAAAATACGTTAAAAAATACTACAAAGATTTCTCACCTGTATTGATGTCTCCAAATTGTATATTTGATTTTAAAACAGGTAAAGTAAAAGGTAAATTTCAAGACACAATTTTTGGAAATCACAAAAAGTATGTTGATTTAATTTCTAGAAAGAAAAATATATATGATGATGGTGGTAAATTTTATGTGAACGACAACTTACAAATTAGTCTTCAAATGCTGATGAAAAAAGCAATAAAAAATATAAATTTCCAAAGAAAAAAAAGGGAAATCGAAATACCAAATACAATTCCATATTTGAGTACAGGTAATGGTCAAGTTTTTAAACTTGATTTAAAAAAAGAGGATGTAAAAATTTTAAATCAAAAACAAATTACAGACTCACGTTATGAAATTTTTATAATGCAATATTCTTTAATGTTAGGTCTATTAACTAAACACTTTGTTTTTAGTAATGTTGTAGAAGATATTGGATATTACAGATCACCAAATAGATATGATGAAAGACTACATTTTTTAATGAATTTTATGTCAGTTTAATATGATTAAAGATTTAAAAATTTCTTATAAAGAAGATATTTCAAAAATCCCTGAAAAGAATATTTTAAGAATGGAAAGAGCTTTTGACACTTTTCAAAATTTAATAAAGACATTTTACAATCAAAATATTTTTGACAAAAAATATGCACTTGATTTAGGTGAAGGAGATAGAAGTTTTATAAAAGTGTTAGAGAATAAAAAATTTAAAGTAAAAGGCTATGACATTGATACTGTAAATTTTGAAAAAGATGAAATACCAGAAGAGGACAATAGTGTTGATATAATTTTTTGTAATTCTGTAATTGAACACATCTCAAATATTTCTAATTTTTTTTCAGAGATTTACAGAATATTAAAAAAAGATGGTATTTTAATAGTCATTACCCCAAATTTTACTTACGATTATAAGAATTTTTATGATGATCCAACCCATATTAATCCATTTACAGTAATAAAACTTAGTGAAGTTTTAAAATTATTTAAATTTAGAGAAATTGAAATTGTTCCTTGGGTAGTAAAAAAAAGTTCTTTTTTTTGGAAAATTCCTTTTAAATTTTTTGTTTGTAGATATATGCTTTTTACAAGTAATGACTCAAAAATTCCATTGCCTAGTTTTTTTAAAGGACAAACAAAATCATTACTCTCGATCGCAAAAAAATAATTATTCTACAACAAAATAGGAAACCCATGTATCATATTTGAATTTTTTGAGTTTTACTTTATTTAATTTTATTTCCTCTTTAAATGCTATGGTTTCTCCCTGCCAATCACTACAATTAAGTTTATCTGCACAAACTATTCCCCCTTTAGGTACTAAAGGTAATAAATGTTTTAAAGCTATCTTGGTTGGTACATATGAGGAAAAATCAAGATACAACAAAGCAATTATTAATTGAGGATTTTGCTTTATATATTTTGGAATTGTTTTTTTTGCATCTCCTTTGATTAACTCCATTTTTTCAATATGACTTACACTTCTATTTTTATCGTGAATTTTTGCTAATTTTAGATATAAGTCATAATTAGAGTCTGAAAATTTATTAAGCCCTTTTTTTTGATCTTTTTTTGATAGATTTTTTATTCCTTCAAAAGTGTCAAAGCCAATTATTTTTCTATTATAATTATATGGCTCTATTATTGATGAAAGGTGATAATATAAAAAAGTAGAATTACATCTATGTGTTCCACATTCTACTATAGAACCATTAATATTTTCTATCATCCTAAACAAATCAATTCTTGTAAGCATTGAAGTGACTGTTTGCCTTGGAAGATAATTAAATGGAGATTTCAATATTTCACTTGAATTATTTTTTTGTAATAATTTTTCTAATTCTTGTGTTACATCATTTTCCTTTTTGGTTCTTCTATTTGCAAAATTTAATTTGGTCATAATTTTTTCAATATTATTTTAATAAAATTATCTACTGATTGAAAAGCTTTTTTATTTAAGTCTTTATCTGATAATTGAATTTTAAATTTATTTTCGATTTCTGTAATCATTTCTACAGTTTTAAGAGAATCTACACCAATATCTTGAAAAGATTTTTTATTGATCCTTTTATCTCTATATATTTTTAAAGAATATTTTTTAACAATATTAATAATTTTATTTTTTTTCATATCATTAATTCATAAATTTAGTTTTTACAATTTTCAAAATCTTATTTTTATTTACAATTATTTCTTTTGGAAGCTCATGACCTAAAAACATTACTAAGCTAGCTGTTAATCCATATGATGAAACATTTGGAATAAAAACATAGTCACCAATATTAAATTTTTTGTAATAGAAAGATTTATTCCAAAAATCTAATGGGGTACATAGAGGGCCAACAATGTTTACTCTTTCCTTTTTCTTTGAATTTTCTGAACCTAAAATTTGATAATCAGGTTTTAATCTTTGTAGTCTTCCAATTCCAGTCATTCCAGATAAATGGTTAATTCCAGAATTTAAAATTACAAATTTTTCTCCTTTTGATATTTTTTTATCAATAACTTTTGTTATAAGTCCACCACATGTTCCTGCTAAAAATCTTCCACTTTCAAAATACAAATCTATATTATTAATTTCAGATAACGAAAAATGCTTTTTCATTTTTTTTTCTATGGCACTTTTTATTTTAAAATAAGATAAATTGTTTTTTATTTTGCCGTGGTTACAAGCAAACCCACCACCTAAATTTAATATTTTAAGTTTTATATTAAGAGCACTTGATAGTTTTTTTGCATAAGGAATACAACTTTCAAATAATTTAATTAATTCATTTTGATTTTCAACATTTGATGCTGAATAAAAATGAAAGCCTACAAAATTTAAATTTTTCAAATTTTTAATATAATCTTTTTTTTTAAAAACTTGTGTTGCATCAACCCCAAATTGAGATGGGGTTGACATCATTTGAATACTTGAATGAAGATTTTGTTTTTCTAAGTTTACACGAAGTACAAGATTTATTTTTTGTTTTTTGTTATTTAATATTTTTTTTAAAGAATTAATTTCATTAAATGATTCTACTGATAAAGTTCCAATTTTATGCTTAATAATATAGTTTAAATCAGAAAGACTTTTTGCTGGGCCAGTTAAAAATATTCTTTTTGGATTAACACCACATTCTAAAACTCTTTTTGTCTCACCAATTGATGAAACTTCAAAATCACAGTTTAAAGTTTTAAATTTCTTAATTATTTCTTTGTTGGGATTTGCTTTAATTGAATATAGAATCTTTGATTTTTTGGGTAATGAATTTTTTAAATTATTAAAAGCATATTCAATTTTATCTAAATCATATAAATATAAAGGGGATCCATATTTTATAGCACATTTTTTTAAGAAATTTTTATTCATTTTATTATTTTATTAACAAAGTTTTTTAAAATTTTTCCTCTCTGGTCTCTTTTAATATTTTTTATTTTTTGGATATTTTCTGTAAATTTGTATGTTTCCAATTTATCTTTAATTTTTTTTATAGCAGTTTCCAATTTAAGTCCAGTAACAATAAAAATAGTATAATTAGTGAATCTTTCACTTACATACACGAAAGAATCATTTATCTCTTTTATTTCATTAATATTTTTTTCTATTTCTTTTTTAGATAATCTGTAATCTTTATATTTGAAAATATCATCTTTTCGTCCATAAAAATATAAATAGCCCTCATTATCAAGACTGCATATGTCACCTGTTAACAATATATTATTGGGTTTAAATTTTTGTTTTGTTAAATTTTTATCATTTAAATATCCCATAGTAACATTTGGGCCCTTCACAACCAGTTCACCTTTTATTCCTGATTTTTTAATCTTTTTACCTTTCTTATCAATAAGCCAACAATTTGTTCCTTTAATTGGTTTTCCCACTGTATAATATTTCTTTAAATATTCTTTTGATCTTAAAATTGATACTCTTTTACATTCAGTTAAACCATACATTGAAAATACTTCAACATTTCCAAATAACCTTAAAAAATCTTTTATTAAATCATGGCGCAGCTCAGATCCAGTATTAGTAATTAGTCTTATCTTTAATTTTATTTTATTTTTTTTTAATTGAATCAAAAGTATTTTTAAATGCTGACTTACTAATGGAAGGACTGTTATAGAATTTTTTTTTAAAAAATTGAGGTAATCAAAAGAAATATCATTTAATCTTCCTATGTAAACTTGCGACTCACTGGCAAGAGCCATATAAACTTGGTAAAGTCCATAATCAAAAGAAAATGGTAAAAAAATCGCTATTTTATCTCGACTATTATATTTAAGTGAATTTTGAATTGAATACATAGAAAAGATAATATTTTCATGAGAACACATTATACCTTTAGGAGACCCTGTTGTTCCTGAGGTATAAATAATAATTGCTAAATCTTTTATACTTCTTTTAAATTTTACTTTTTTTAAGTCTTTTTGTCTAAAATTTATATTTTGAAAAAAGATATTTTTTAAACTTGAAAACTTTTTTAAAAAAACAAAATTATTTTTTTTTGATAAAAATAGAATTTTTGGTTTTAAATCATTTATAATATATTCATAAGATTTATCTTTTAAATTGTCATCAACAATTGATGAAACACCACCTATATAACTTACAGCAAATTGTATTAAAAAAACTTCTACCCTATTAGATGAAATGATTAAAACTCTATCATCTTTTTTAAAATCTTTTTTTAGTAGTAAATTAACTATATAATTAAATCTTTCTTTTAATTGTTTTAAATTGTTTGAGCCTTTAGAGTCTTTAACTAAAAATTTTTTTGAATAATTTTTGATAAGTAAATGATCTAAATACTCAAATGTTTTTTTCGAAATCATTAAGTAAAATTCCCCTTTTGTTTAATTTGTAAAATTTTTTAAGCCATCTTTTAGATCTTGAATTTAATAAAAAAAAAGGATCTTTTTTTATTTTTTTTTGCAAATAATCTGTCGTTTTTTTTAAATTTAAAACCCCAAATTTTTTGTTGTTTTTTTGGATCTTAAGAAATAATTTTTTTTTTCTTAAATGGTATTCAATTTTTTTCCAGTTATACTCTACTGGAAATTTTTGAGCCAGTGGCCTTACACTTAGATTAAGAGTAACTTTTTTTTTTCTTTTTTTATAATAAATTTCACCCTTTATTAATTTCTTATATCTATACAAAATTCCATTACGCATAGTTTCTTCAACATACATAATGAAGCTTCCTGAGTTAATTTCAGTTCCATAAAAAAAAATATTAGATTTCATTTTATAAAGTAAATGAAAGAAAGAGGTTTTATCAAAAGGATTTATTAAGGAATTTTTTTTAATCTTTAATCCAGGCATAGTTCCGTCTCCAACAATATTGAAAATAGGTGTTTCCGTTCTCCATTTACTAAAAAAAACTCTGAATAGCTCAGTGAAACTTCCTGTCTCTGAATTATCTTTAGCAAGATTAAATTTTCTATTTTTTGTGAACTGATAATTAAAAGTAGGAAACCACAAAATTGAGTTGTTTGTACAAAGTTTCATTAATTCAAAATGTTTCTTAGTAAAATCTTTTTTATTTTTAAATTTGATTTTAAAAGAATTTAATAGATCGACATGTACAAAATTAACTTTTGATTTATTTTTTTTAAAAAAAATTTGTAAAGTTCGAATTGTTTTTAAATTAAACATTCATCAATATATTTTTTTATGAAAAAAAAGAGATATCATCTCAGGGTGTATTCCAAATCTTTTATCAAGATTTATTTTTTTATAAATTTTTTCATAATCCTTTATTCTTCTTTTTACTAGTTTTTTCCAATCAGAAAAATCTGGATTTTTAAAATGCATCATCTCGCCAGATATCTTTGCCTCTGCTGTGTTTTCAAGTGCTGTTTGCTTATTAAAATAACTCAAAAAATTTCTTTCTGGATTAAAAATTTTATATTCATCAAAAGCTTGTTTATTACCTGATATATAATTTTTTATAAGTCTTGCGATTTGCGGACTTGAGGTTAAGCCATCTCTTTTGTTGCCAGATGCAATAATTATTTTAGAATTCTTTTTAAGTGAACCTAGTAATGGATAGGTATCTACTGTAACAGGCCTATGTCCAAAGTTAAAATTTGATTGATATCCACTAAATCTATGATCAAACTGTCTTTCTAATTCATTGGATAAAACTTTTATAGACGATAATCTTGGACTAAATTCTTCTTTGTCAGTAATTGTTGAGCTAGCACCAAAATAAAAATCGTTATTATTTGATGGAACTATATGAAACCCGCATGCATTACCTCTATTCATAGTTCTATATACTTTTTTATCATTTTTTATTTTTTCAGTATATTCTCGAGCACATAAGGAAAAAGCAAAACCTGTGCCAAAAAAGACTTTTTGAACTTTTTTAAATAAATCAGAATTATAAGAAAAAAAATTTTGAGAATATGATCCTAAAGCAACAACTAGATAATCTAAATTCATCTCCTTTTTTTTTTATTATCTATGGCTTTTAAAATTATTTTGTTTTCTCTTAAAAAAATTTTATAATTTTTAAAATCGAATATTTTTTTAACATTCAATTTAGTTAAATGTGTGTCAATTTTATTTAAATACTCTGCAGTATTAATATATCCCTCGTCAAGTTCTATAAATTCATCAGCACTTTTAAGCTCATAAGGTAAATAATTTTTAAATCTTTTTTTCGCACCAATTATCTCATTTTTAAAATATTTTTGTTTACTTTTTAAATAATTAAAATGTTTTATTTCATATGGACTGCTGAATTTATTTTTAAAAATTATAGTTTTTCTCTGCTTAAGTACATTTTTTGTATTTGAGCCATAAATTTTTTTTAAAAGATAGGGCCATTCAATATTTAGTGAAGATCTAGCTAAGTCAAATTTTTTTCTTAAAGGCTCATTTTCTAGCTGGCCGTATTCCAATTCTCCAAAAACATTTAACATTGCTCCTGCTGCTTTGCTTGCTGAACCTTCTCTAAGTTTATTTCCAAACAAAGTAACGTTATGACCTGCTTCGGCTAAGTAAATTGCTGTTGCGCACCCAATACTTCCATTTCCTAAAATACCGATTTTCATAGTATTATTTAATCTTATTTTGTGAGTTCATCAAGTACTATGTTCATTTTTTGAACAATGATTTGCTTTTTAAAAAAATTCATATTATAAAATCATTCAATTAATAATCTAAATTAACCTTTTTTTATAAGATGGTTTTAAAATCAATATTTCTATATAGATGCAATAAAAAAGATGTTTATGAAATAATCAAAAATTTAACTAATTTCATAAAAAAATATGTAAAAAAAAAATTTAATTTTCCAAAATTTATTGTCCGATTTAAGTAATATTTTGAATATACCAAAAGATATATTAGAAAAAAGATCATTCCAAATTATATATAAGTCGTATGAATTTAAAGATAAAAAATTTAATAAAAATTATAATTTTATAAATATTTTTTATGATTTTTTTATTTTATCTGGCTTTTTAATTCTCTTTTTAATTAATAGTTTTGTTTACAAAAAAACTAGTCTTAAAAAAGTAGATCTAATATGTGATAATATTTATACGCATGGTGATCTTGATCAACATGAGAATTTTTTAAAATATTTTAAATCAATTCTTCTAATTGGATATAAAGACCTTAATTGTTCTAATAAAAAAACAATATTTATTAACATCAGAAAGGTATTATTTAAATTCATAGATTTTAATTTTAAAAAAAGAATTCATCTTATTTTTTTTTGTCTTAAATTATTCATTTATTCCTTAATTTTTAGAACAAACCTGCTCTCATTATTCAAAATATTAATTTATGACTTTGTAAAATATAAAAGAATTTATTCCGAATATAATGCAAAATATTATTTCAATTATAGATTCTATGACACAAACATTTTACAAAACTACTTATTTAAAGAAACAGGTGGTTTAAAAACTTCATGTTTTCAAAAGAATATTTGTATATTATCTCTTAGTTGCTTTGTTTATACAGATGTATTTTTTTCTTTAGGAAAAAACCAGGGAAGAATATGCAATCATCTTGGTGGAGAAATTAAAGTTTTTAAACCAGTTGGATCTTTTTTCATGGAGGGGAAATGGTTTAAACAAAAAAAGGATTTTTCGAAAATAACTAACACTGACATTTTAATTATTGGGGTCAATGCTCCTTGGCCAAGAGGTTGTATTAATAATGATTTTTACAATAGTTATTATAATAAATTTGTGCCTTGGATACAAAAAATTTCAAACGACTTTCCAGATAAAAAAATTATTTATAAACACCATAATAATTTTCCAGGAGATTCTAGAGAATTTAAAATTCTCTCAAATTCGAATATAAAAATAGTTATTGATGACTCAAGCATAAACTCTACATATGCATGGGCTTATAAAAGTAAAACAGTTATATCATTTGCATCTACGATGATTGTTGAGCTTCTTGGAAATAATAAAGAGGCATATTTTATTGACCCTGATGGTATCAATAAACAATGGTATTATGGTATTAAATATTTAGAAAAATATAAAATAAAAAGTTATGAAGAATTAAAAAAGATAATTTTTAAAAATAAGACCAAAAATGTGCCATTACAAAAAAGAGCTTTTTATTGTTTAAATAGCAAAAATACAAAAAAAAATATATCTTCTTTTCTAAAAGAGTAATTGGCTAAGGATTAAATTATATAAGATTTAGTCAGCTATACTTAAAACACCTATAGATCCACTTTCTTCAAGAGCTAGAACAATAATTTTTTCTTTTTCAATATATTTAATATCTCTAATTCTTTCGCCTAGATACATTGGCTCCATATATGTTACTTTTTCAAAACTATTGTCAAATTTTATCCTAAAAATTGTTCTTCCGTTTAATGAAGTAACTAAAAAATTATCAATCCAGTATTCAGAAAAATTATTTGAAATTTTCTCAATCTCCGAAATACCGATAGAAGGAACAAATGAATAAATTGGTTCTTTGAA
>MDTB01242365.1_pt1 | contig 28510 bp, 29 predicted proteins | sample 811161 | NCBI WGS metagenome assembly MDTB01 (sample SAMN05326650, study PRJNA326480) | marine metagenome | isolation source: seawater | place: Mediterranean Sea | collected 2009
AAGTATCCACTATTTTACTTGTTATTTTAGCTACAGTTTTTGTTTCTGAGTGGGTTTCAGCTAAAGTTCGGGGAGCAATAATTTAGAATTAATAATTAAAATTACTAATCATGAAGTAATTATTCTGAATTCTCTGGTTCTGATACTGGCTCTGGCTCAACTGGTTTATAAATACTTTTTGATGAACTAACTATCCCTTTAGAAAAATTAAATTTCAACAGAATTTCTTCATCAGGATTAAGTTTTTCGAAAATAGGTAGATAATCAATTTTTTTGATAGCTAATTTCATTGCCTTACAAGCAACTCTATGTAGCTGTTCATTTTTCATTTTTGCAAGTTTGTTGTAAATACGACGCTGATCTAAGTTATCAATTTCTACACATCTACTTCTACCAATAATTCTTCCATCAGAAGAAGTTTTCAATGCGAGCCTTGGTTTTATCTGATCTATTAATGGTATAGCCCAAAAAGCTTCATAGGGCCAATATGGTTTAAAAATTTCTGTCAAAGATTTTTTGGAGCTATCCCCTAATGCTGAAAAAACACTAAAAGTGAAAAGTAGTAATACACATAAAATATTAGATATGAACTTTTTTAAAATTGAAACGTACATCATTTAAAAATTAATTATATAAAACAATTTGTAGAATTATTTATTTTTTATTGTTATGCAATCAATAACTTTTTTATTTAAAAATTTCCACTTAAAAATAAAAGGTTTATTTTTTGATTTTTATTCAAATCTGAAAGTTTTAAAAAATGCAACAAGTTATAGAAATTACAGCTCCATTTTTTGCTTTAATTTTCCTTGGAACTTTTTTAAAATTAATTAATTTTTTAGATGAAAAAAAATCAAATTTTTTATCTAGATTTGCATTCTACGTACTCATGCCAATTATGCTTTTTTCAAATATTGCTAAGACTACATTTGAAGATAAGTTTGATTTGAAATTTATTTTTAAGTATGAATTTGCAACTGTCTTAATAATTTTTTTATTTGTTTCATTAGGTTTATTTTTAAAAAAAGGTCTACCTAAAAGTACAATAATTGGACTTAATGCTGCTTATCCTAACTATGGTTACATTGGTATTCCAATGTGTATTTTTGCTTTTGGAATTGAAGCTGCTCTTCCACTTGCTTTAATTTTATTGGCAGACACCATAGTTCTTTTATCATTTACTTCATTTTTTATTTCTTTATCGGAACAAAAAAATTCTTATACAAATATTATTAAGAACTTGATAAAAAGAATAGTTTCTCAACCTCTTCTAATTGCGGTTTGTTTAGGTATGTTTTTTTCACAATTTAATATAAAAAACTTTTCCACATTAGATAAATTTATTGAAATGATAGCTGCTGCTGCTGCTCCTGTTGCTTTAATTGCTTTAGGAGCATCTATAAGCTTTAAATTCCAAAAAAGTGAAAATTTTGAATTGATTCTAATATCTTTAGGAAAATTAGTAATTCATCCTTTTCTATTAATTTTAATTTTTTTACTGTGGCCCACAGAAAAAACAACTTGGGTACAAACTGCTGTACTATGTTCTTCACTTCCCATTGCAGCAAATGTATTTGTACTTGCTCAATACTATGGTTTTTTCCAAAAACAAAGTGCTAATGCTATTGTTTTAACAACAATTATTTCAACATTTACTGTACCAATTACTCTTTATATAATATTTTCTATAAATTTTTAGGGAAAAATAATGCAAGATTTTAAAATTTTAAAAAGTCTATTCAATGTAGAAGACAAAGTTTCTTTAATTACAGGAGGAGGAACAGGCATTGGTAAAATAATTGCGGAAGTATTAGCCTTATGTGGATCAAAAGTTTATATAAGTAGTAGAAAATTAAATATTATTAAAAAAACTGCAGAAGAAATAAATCTTAAAGAACCAAAATATAAAGTAAGATTTTTTAACAGTGATCTGTCTTCAGAGAATGGAATTAATGAACTTGTAGGGAACTTTATAGGAAAAGAGAAATATTTAGATATACTAATTAATAACTCTGGTGTTTCATGGGGAGCACCTTTAGGAGAATTCCCATATCATGCTTGGGATAGGGTTATGAAAGTCAACGTTGCAGGTTTGTTTCATTTAACTCAATGTCTACTCCCTTGTTTATTATCAAGAGCATCTATAGATAATCCTTCAAGAATTATTAATATTGGATCAGTAATGGGTAGTGCACCTTTAGGAGACGGACCATATTCTTACTCTGCATCTAAAGCTGCAGTTCACCAATTAACCAAAATTCTTGCAAAAGAATTAGCATCCAAAATGATTACTGTTAATGCTTTAGCACCTGGCCCATTTTTATCTAGAATGACTGAATTTGCAGTGGGAACAGAAGAAAAAGAAAAACAAATTGCTCAAAATGTCCCAATTGGGCGGATTGGAACACCAAATGATATTAAAAGTTCTATATTGTATCTTTGTGGTTCTGGAGGAAGTTACATCACAGGAGCAATTTTACCAATTGATGGTGGAATTCACATTGCTACAGGACCAGAAATCTTTGAATAAGATCAATCATCTTTATTAATATTAGTTTTTTTTATAGAAAATTCTTTTTTTATACTATTACTATTTGTGCTTTCAAAAGATTGCTTTTTATTTCCAACTATAAAAGGAAGCAATGCATTACTTTCAGAAAATATTTTGTTGATTTCTGGATTTCCCCAAGTGATAGAATCAAAACTCTTGCATTTTTTACAAATAGGGGACCATTCATCAACATGATTACAATATTCACAAAACCAGACTTCTTGTCTAGGTGCTGAAACTGCTTTAGAAATCCAACCTTGAATTATTTCATCTGAAGAACCCAATCCCTTTTCAATTGCAGCCATTAAAACTAAAATACTACTATTTGTTTCATCATTTATTAATGATTGAATTGTTCTTTTTGCACTTGGAAATTCTTCACTTGCTAACAATAATTCTGCTTTTGTTGTTTTGACAATTTTATTATCATTAAAATTATTAAAAAGAGGTGAAAATCGCTTCAATCTGTTTTGCGGTGTTTCTTCAGGATAAAGCACGGCAAATGACTTAGCTAAATCAGGGTGCGGATTTAATTTCCAACATGATTTAATAAGTTTTTCAGCATTTTTAACTTTACCTACAGATCTTTCTAATTCACTAGCCATACAAACAGCAGGAACTAAATCAGGGCTTTTCTTGACTGCTTCTTTTATTTTTTCTAAGGCACCTATTTCATCCATATTTAATTTTCTTTTTAATGCCTCTTGATAAATAATTAGAGCTTCTTGCCTTTGTCTTATATTCCTTGTTTTTTTGTCTAAATTCTGTTGTAAAACTAATGTTTTTCTTGCTCCATCCCAATCCTCTAATTCACATTGAATTTTGAATAAGGTAATTAAAGTCTCAATGCTTTTAGGTTTTAATATTATTAATCTTTTTGCCAATTCTAGTGCAGTTTTCATATCTCCACTAGAAATTTTCGATCTTATCAGTCCTTCTAAAGCTACCAATCTAGTCTCTTTAAATGGTAATAATTTCTTAAAAATTTTATCAGCATTTAGTTGATTGCCCAGATTTTCTTCAGCTTTAGCCTTTATTAACAATACTACTTTATCAAAATCTGGATTTTGTAAAGCTTTAGAAGCCTCAAATAAGACCTTTTTATCTTCACCTTCAACTAAAGCAATTATAGCATTATTAAAAGCTTTTCGACTTTTACGATATTTAATTTTTCTAAAAAACCTTAAAATAGCAGTTTCTTTACCCATAAAGAAATCTATAATAGCAATCAATAATTGTAAGATTTTTATCGAAAAGAAAAATAAAAAACCAAAAATAATGAGTAGAAAAAGAAAAATAAGAATTGAAAATTTTATTTCTTTATCTTTTATTTCAAAAATAATAGATCCAGGAGTTTTTTCTATTAAAGAAAAAAAATATGTTAGTAATACTGCAGAGAGCAATATAAAAACACCCCTTATGAGAGTGATTATCATTTGATAACTCTAGCTATTATTTTCCACATAAACTTCAAAATTTTTTCTCCATTCATCCATAATTTTTGATGCTTCATATGGTAGTTTATTAAGTTCTTGGAAAACTATTTCATAATTTTTACTACTCAGAGCATATTCAGCCCTTGATAAAATGGAATCCACTGAATCCCCTTCTTGGGGTTTTAAAGATCTCTGTACAAAAATTAATTGTAAATTGTTAATAATAGAATTTATAAAACCATTTTCTCTATTTACTTTTATATCTTCTTTAATTGCTTTGTACGCATAATCAGCAAATTGATTAATTATTAAAGAAAATTCTTCCGGTCTATCTAAATTCTTATTGCTAGAACTATTTATATTAACTTTTAGATTAGGTTCTTCATCTTTTAAATTTTGAGATTTTAAATCTGAAATTTCTTGAGTTAGAGAGTTTTCAATTTCTACTGATCCAATAGCTTTAGATAATTTTTTTAACGCTTGTTGTAGGATTTTAAATTCTTTTTTAACTTCATTTATCATTTCTTCATTTTGTTTTGAGTTGGAAGAAAGACTAGTTTGTGATGAAAAATTATTTTTTATCTTTTTTTCCAAATCACTATTAATTTTCTGTATTTTTTTATCGAATATTAGTCCAATCTTACCTTCACTTATTGGCCTGGGAAAAGTGTTTATCAAATCTTCTATATCGTTTATTTTTTCATTTATAGATGAAATTTCATTATTTATATCTAACCTTAAAACATCATTTGATTTTTTTATTATTAGACCTAATCTACCTTGGCTTATAGGTTCAGGCATTGCATTTAATTTGTTTGATAATACAGCTAGCTTTTGGTTTTGTTCCAAATTTGAATTATAAATCCAAAAAATTAGTATAGTAAAAATTATCAAAAACAATCCTAAAGTAATAGTCGTAAAGATAAGGATTTTATATTTATTAAAAATATCATTTATCATTTGTTTTGAGTTTTGAACCTTTTTTAAACTTAAAGAATTATCATCGGATGTTTTTATCCTCTGGTTCTTTTTTTGAATATTATTTCTTTTATTGTTATTGCTACTTTCCATTCAAATCTTCTCTGAAAAATTACTTGAAAAAAAAATATTCTCTTTGCAGATTAAATCAATAATACAGTTTGTGTTTGGTTTTTTTGCTACTTTTATGAAATAATTACCTTTAATCTTTGATTTTAATATATTATAAGCAACTCTATCACTTATACAAAAAAACAAAAAGCCATCAGGAACTTTTTTTATTTCTTCACAAAAACTTTTAGCAACTGTAGCAGAGAAAAATATTATTCCTCCAATTTGTCCATCTCTAACTAAGGCCTTTTGTTCATAAGATAATAAATTGCTTTCTTGTTTATAAATTATTGTCTCTTTTATTTTAAATCCTAATTCAGAAAGCTCTTTCTTTAAGTTAAATGAAATTTTTTTTCCTCTCATATAATGAAAGGTTATTTTTTTATTTTGCTCTTTTGAAGATATCAACTTAATTAAACTGTAAACATTTCCTTCATTAGAGAACAAAACATCTTGAAATCCAAGACGAACCGCTGTTTCTGCAGTAGATTTTCCAACACAAAAAATTTTTTTTAATTTTAAATCTTCTGACTTAGAAAGCGCTTTAATTCCATATCTAGAAGTAAAAATTAAATTTTCCTCTGGGATATATAAGTTGTTAATATTTTCAAAAAAAATCTTTAAAAGTGGTACAGATACAAATACTTCTTTAGTATTTAATTTAGGGTGCAATAAATTAAATCGCTTTTGAAAATTCAAATTATCTTCTTCAGTCCTAGTAAGATAAATCTTCTTTTTTAAAAAAGGAATCACCTATTTTTTCCTTTATCTCTTTACCTGCCATTTTGCCTAAATCTTTTGGTTTAGCCACTAAACCATCCCAATAACCTGATATTATCTCCGAGCCATCTGGCTTTAAAACTTGACCTGAAAGAAAAATTTTATCGCCCTTTATTTTAGATATAGCTCCAATCGGTGTTCTACATGATCCATCTAAAACTTTTAAGAAAGAACGTTCCACTAAGGCTTGTATTTTTGTTTCTTGATGATTTAAGGGAGAAAGTAGTTCAGTTATTTCATCATCAGATAATCTTTGCTCTATTCCGATTATACCTTGAGCTATTGCAGGCATCATTACATCTGGAGAAATTGGTTTTATTAATTCTTGCATTCCTAACCTTAACAAACCAGCACATGCTAAAAATGTAGCATCTGCTATTCCATCTTTAAGTTTTTTTAATCTGGTTTGGACATTTCCTCTGAACTCAACCACTTTCAAATCTGATCTTATACTTAGTAATTGAGCCTTTCGTCTAATGCTTGAAGAACCAACAACAGAACCAACTGGTAATTCATTTATTGAATTATATTTCAAAGAAACAAATGAATCTCTAAAGTCTTCCCTTTTTAAAAAAGTGTTAATTCCTAAACCCTTTGGGAATTCTGTAGGCATATCTTTCATTGAATGAACAGCTATATCTATTTTACAGTTAAATAATTTGTTTTCAATTTCTTCAGTAAAAAGACCTTTTCCTCCTATTTCTGTAAGGGGTCTATCAAGAACCCTGTCTCCTTTTGTGCTAATACTAACTATTTCTATACATTGATCATCTAGCTTGTGATATTTTATTAATTCTTGTTTTACTTCTAAAGCTTGAGCTAAGGCCAAGGGGGAACCCCTAGTTCCTATTTTAAACTTATTTTCTTTAAAGTTTCTTTTATTTGATTTAATAACCATATATATATGGTTATCTTGATTGTAGAAAAGATACAAGAACTCCCTTATGAAAAAAGTTTCAACAAATAAACAATGTATAGTTTTAGGTTTAGAAAGTAGTTGTGATGATACTGCTGCTTCAGTTTTAAAAATATCAAATGGATCTAGCAATAAAAAAATAGAAATATTATCATCTATAGTTTTTAACCAAAATAATCTACATAGCCATTTTAAAGGAGTAGTTCCAGAAATAGCAGCTAGAGCTCATAGTGAACGAATAGATATTTGTACTGAAGAAGCACTTAAAAAAGCTGATATATCTCTTAAAGATGTCAATCTAATCTGTGTCACATCTGGTCCTGGTTTAATTGGTGGTCTTTTGTCTGGGGTTATGTTTGCGAAGGGCTTGGCAAAAGGTTTGAAAATACCAATAGTAGGTGTAAATCATTTAGCTGCTCATTGTTTTTCAGTAAAAATGATTCATGAATTAGATTTTCCATACTTAACTTTACTTGTATCAGGCGGTCATTGTCAGTTTTTAATTGTAAGAGGAGTGGATAGTTTTTATAGACTTGGTGGTACGATAGATGATGCACCTGGAGAATGCTTTGATAAAATAGCTTCTTTTCTTGGTCTTGGTTATCCTGGTGGACCAATAATAGAACTTAGATCAACTAAAGGAAATGAAGAACGTTTTAATTATCCAAAGCCATTGTTGAATAATAGTTTTAATATGTCTTTTTCTGGACTTAAAACAGCAGTAAAACGCGAAACTGAAAAAACAATACAAAACCAAGGTGGATTATTTCCTGGAGATATCGATGACATTTGTGCTTCGTTTCAAAAAACAATATCTGAAATTTTCAAATTAAAATCCAAGAATGCTATTAGATTTTTTAATAAAACACATAAAAAAAATAATAATTTTGCAGTAGTTGGAGGAGTAGCTGCTAATAAAAAAATTAGATCTGAATTAGAGTTACTTACAGTTGAAAACAATTTCAATTTTTTTACTGTCCCAACTGCATACTGTACAGATAATGCAGCAATGGTTGCATATTTGGGTTTTGAAAAATACTTTTTATCAAATTTACAAACTGATGATTTGACTGTTAGACCTAGATGGCCTTTAGATACACTTTCTAAGCCAATTTTAGGTTCTGGAAAAAGAGGAGCTAAAGCATGAAAATTGGAATTATTGGATCTGGTTTGTTCGGCTCTTCTTTAGCATATAACTTTTCATATAATTCAAAAAAAATAAACCTATGGAATAGAACTAAGATAAACAAAAAAATTATTATTAAGAAATTAAATTCTTTAAATTGTGGAAAATCATTAAGTCAATTAAGTTCAAATTTAAAAATAAGAAAATCCATTTCTAAAATGGTAGAAAAATCTGATATAATTTTATTATGTATTAAAACACAAAGTTTATTTAGTTTTTTTGAAAAAAATTATACTTATCTCAAAGAAAAGCCTTTAATTTTTTGCTCAAAAGGTATTGATTCTAAAAAATGTTTATTCCCAACAGAAATAGGTGAAAAGTTTCTAAATAAAGATTATTTTGCTGTTCTATCAGGTCCAGGATTTGCTTCTGATATAATAAAACAAAAACCAATAGCATTATCACTTGCATGTAAGAATGTAAAATTAGGAAAAAAAATACAAAATATTATTTCTTCACCAATTTTTAGACTTTATTTAAATAGAGACTTAGTAGGTACACAATTGGGGGGAGCTCTTAAAAATGTGATTGCAATTGCATGTGGAATTACAGACTCAAGAGAATTAGGAGAAAGTGCAAAAAGTGCACTCATAACAAGAGGTTTTTTTGAAATAAGACAAATAGGTAAATCTTTAGGATGTGAAATAGAAACTCTATATGGCCTATCTGGTTTGGGTGACCTTTCATTGACGTGCAATTCAAAACTTTCTAGAAATTATAACTTTGGATTAAAAATTGCTGAAAATAAAAAAAATAAAAAAGAAACTATTGAAGGAAAAAAAACAGCAAATGCTGCATTTCTAATTTCAAAGAAATATAAATTAGATCTACCTATAATAGAAACAGTTAATAACTTAATTAATGAAAGTACTGATATTGAAATCGCTATAGAGAAAATATTAAAAAGACCATTAAAAAATGAAACCTCTATTTAATACCTATAATGATCAGATTTAAATGGTCCATTTGAATTAACTCCAATATAATCAGCTTGTTCTTTATCAAGTTTTGTCAAACTAGCACCAACTTTATTTAAATGAAGATAAGCTACTTTTTCATCAAGATGTTTGGGTAATACATAAACTTCATTATTATAATTCTTGTTATTTTTCCATAACTCAATTTGTGCTAATACTTGATTGGTAAAGCTAGCTGACATTACAAATGAAGGATGTCCTGTAGCATTTCCCAAGTTTAAAAGCCTTCCCTCGGATAAAAGAATTATCTTCTTACCATCAGGCATTTCTATTAAGTCAACTTGATCTTTAATATTATCCCATTTATGGTTTTTAAGCGCTGAAACTTGAATTTCATTGTCAAAGTGACCTATATTACCCACTATAGCCATATTTTTCATCTGTCTTATATCATCTAATTTTATAACATCTTTATTTCCAGTAGCTGTAATAAAAATATCTGCTTTAGAAACAACCTGATCAAGTGTAACAACATCAAACCCATCCATTGAAGCTTGTAATGCACAAATTGGGTCAACTTCTGTTACTACTACTTTCGCTCCTGCTCCTCTTAAAGATGCAGCTGAGCCTTTCCCAACGTCACCATAACCACAAACTACAGCAGTTTTTCCACTTATCATTGTGTCAGTTGCTCTTCTAATACCATCAACAAGAGATTCTCTACATCCATACTTATTATCAAACTTAGATTTTGTAACACTATCGTTTACGTTTATAGCTGGAAATGGAAGTTCATTGCTTTCCATCATTTGATACAATCTATGAACACCAGTTGTAGTTTCTTCTGACACTCCCCTTATTGCTGATTTTTGCTTTGAAAACCATCCCGGGCTCGTTTTTAATCTCATTTTTATAGTTTCAAACAAAAATTCTTCTTCTTCAGATTTGGGCTTTTGAAGGAAATCACTTTCACCAGTTTCTGCTTTAGATCCTAGTATAATATACATTGTAGCATCACCACCATCATCTAAAATTAAGTTTGCTAAACCATCTTCAAAATGAAAAATCTTATCTACATACTCCCAATATTCTTTTAAAGTTTCCCCCTTTTTTGCAAAAACAGGAATATTTTGGGCAGCTATGGCGGCGGCTGCATGATCCTGCGTTGAGAAAATATTACAACTTGCCCAGCGAACTTGTGCACCAAGTTTGACTAAAGTTTCTATCAATACTGCAGTCTGAATTGTCATATGAAGACAACCAGCTATTTTAGCACCTTTTAGAGGTTTATTCTTTCCCATCTCATCAACAGTAGCAACTAATCCCGGCATTTCTGTCTCTGCAATTGAGATTTCCTTTTTTCCAAAATTTGCCAAATTGATATCTTTAACAATAAAAGAACTGCTCATTATAATCTCCTGTTAAATTTAATGATTTAAAAATCATAAAACACAGTGGACAATCATTTTCAAGCATTTTAAATTATTAATTTTAATTAATAAGAAGATTTATTTTGATAAAAAGAGCTTGGCAAAAAATGCTTTCAGGTAGAAGGTTAGATGTAATTAATCCATCACCCCTCGATGTTGAGATTGAAGATATAGCACATGGTCTAGCATTTCAAGCTAGATGGAATGGGCAAACAAAAGGAGATTTTGTTTTTTCCGTTGCAAATCACTCAATTCTAGTTTGGGTCATTTTCCTTTTAGAAAATCCTAAAATTGAAAAAAAATGGCAATTAGTTTCCTTATTACATGATGCTCCAGAATATGTAATTGGGGATATGATTTCACCTGTAAAAAAAGAAGTTGGAAGATCCTACATTGATTTAGAAACAAAATTACAGGAAGCTATTCATATTCGTTTTGGTCTACCAGCGTTGATTCCTGATAAGATTAAAAAAAAAATTAAGATTTCTGACAGAAAGGCTGCCTGGATAGAAGCTACTACCATTGCAGGTTTTAGTAAAAGAGAAGCAAATAAAATTTTTTTAAAACCTGATGAAAAGATTATAAAAGAAATAAAAATAGTTTTAAAAGATCCTTTAAAAACTAGAGAAGAGTTTTTAAGTATATATAAAATATTAGTATCTTAAAACTTTTTAGTCGACTAGAGGAAAAAAATTGAATAATTCAAATGATATAATAAAAGATTCAACCGATAATGAATTTATTTCTGATGTTATAGAAGCAAGTAATTTGGTTCCAATAATAGTAGACTTTTGGGCTCCATGGTGTGAACCATGTAAAAAACTTACTCCTGATCTAGAAAAAAATGTCAATTTATACAATGGCAAAATAAAATTAGTTAAAATCAACATTGATGAAAATCAAGGTATTGCTTCTCAATTACGCATACAATCAATTCCTGCAGTTTATGCTTTTTTTAAAGGTAAACCAATAGATGGATTTATGGGTGTACAAAAAGAAACTCAAGTTAAAGATTTTATTAATAACGTTATCACTAAAAGTGGAGGTAGTTTAGAAACGGACACAGATAAAATCTTAGAAAATGCAAAGCTTTATTTAGAAGATGGTTTGTTCGAAGAGGCAAGAGAGTGTTACCAAGAAATTTTAACAGATGATGAAAATAACTTAGATGCTTCTGCAGGAATTATTAAAAGCTATATTGTTGAGAAAAAAATTGATGAAGCTTTGAATTATTTACAATCTATCCCAAAAGCAATTGAAAAAGAGCCTATTTTTAAAAAGTTAAATAGTGAAATTGAATTATTAGATAAAGTTTCAAATTCTAGATCTTTTATTGATATTCAAAATGAGCTTAAAGAAAACCCCAACAGTTTAGAGCTAAAGTTTGAGTTAGCATTATCCCAGATTGCTAATGAAGAATATGAAGATTGTATTGAAAATCTTTTAGATATTTTTAAAAAAGATAAAAATTGGGAAAGCGGTAAAGCAAAAGATCAGTTAATTCAATTATTTGATACATTAGGTGATAATAACGAGCTTGTTTTAAAAGGCCGAAGAAAATTATCTTCTTATATATTTTCTTAAAATTTAGATAAAAAAATGAGCGATTATAAAAAAAAATCTGATTATCCTAAAAATATACCAATTTTCCCACTTTCAGGAGTTTTGCTGTTACCTAAATCGCGTCTTCCTCTTAATATTTTTGAACCTAAATATTTAAAAATGATTGAAGATGTTCTTAAAACGGATCATCGTTTTATAGGTATGATTCAACCCAACTCAAGTAAAAATGATATAAAAAGTTCTTCAGCAAATTTAAATAATGTTGGGTGTGCTGGACGTTTAATTAGTTTCACAGAAACCGAAGATTCTAGATACTTGATAACTTTATCTGGGGTTTCCAGGTTCAATTATATCAGAAATGTAGATACATTCAAAACATATATTAAAGGAGAGGTAGATTGGAGTAATTATAAAGATGATGATTTGATAGAAAAATTGCCTTCATCTTTTAATAAAGAAGAGTTTTTAGAAATAATTTCAGAATATTTTAAGATAACAAATTTACAAACTGATTGGGAAAGTCTTAAAAAAGCTGGTGACGAACTTCTAATTAACTCGTTATCAATACTATGTCCTTTTGAAGATGACGAAAAACAAGCATTATTAGAAGCAAAAACAATTAGAGAAAGAGTAAACGTTTTGACTACTTTAATGGAAATGTGTATAAGAGCTGAAACGACTTTTGGTCCACTTCAGTAAAAAATGAACCCAATCTTTGATAAAAATTTACTACGAATTTTAGTTTGTCCTAAATCGCACACTAAACTAATTTTCGATGAAGTTAAATCAGAATTAATATCTAAAGCAGCTGGATTAGCTTATCCAATAAGAAATGGCATACCAGTATTACTAGAAACTGAGGCTAGAAAGCTAAGTGAAGATATCTAATTTTAATGTTTAAATGATCTTATACCAGTAAAAACCATGCTAATCTTTTCTTTGTTTGCTGTATCAATAACTTGATCATCCCTTATCGAACCTCCCGGTTGAATAATAGCATTAATTCCATTTCTTATCGCTTCATCAATACCATCTGTAAATGGAAAAAATGCATCTGATGAAAGCACTGCTTTGCTAAGATTTGGTTTGCTTTTTTTAGAAATTTTTTTTAGTTCTAATGCTTTGTTGATAGCTATTTTAGAACTGTCAACTCTACTTGGTTGACCTGAACCAATTCCAATTGTTGCCATATTTTCAACAATTACAATTCCATTAGATTTAACTAATTTCACAACATTCCAAGCAAATATTAAATCTTGAATTTGTTTCTTTTTTGGGGAAAGTTTTGTTACAACTTTTAAATTTTCCTCAGTAATAAATTTAGTATCTTTATCTTGAACGAGAGTACCATGCATAACAGATCTAAATTCTTTTTTATTAATTTTATTAAATTTCCATTTCTCTCCCACAGAGATTAACCTGAGATTTTTTTTATTTGAGAAAATTTGCAGGGATTCCTTGTCAAATTCTGGAGCTACTATCATTTCAAAAAAGTTTTTAACAATATACTTTGCTGTTTCTTGTCTTACTTTTTGATTAAAAACAACTATTCCACCAAATGCAGATACTGGATCACAAGTCAAAGCATTATTATATGCTTCTAAAATGTTTTGACCACTTGCCACTCCACAAGGATTTGTATGCTTAATTATTCCAACAATGGGATCTTTATAGTTTTTGAAATTATAAAGTAAGCTTAAGCTTGCATCAAGATCTAGATGATTATTATAAGACAGTAATTTTCCCTGAATTTGGTTAAATTTTCCCCAATTTTTTTTCACATCATCATCTTGATAAAAGACAGCTTTTTGATGTGAATTTTCTCCATAGGATAAAACTTTTTCAAGTTTATTATTGCTTAAGATTAAATTACTGTAAGGTTTTTTATTTATTTTTGAAAACCATTTTGATATTTGCAAATCATAATTACACGAGTATAAAAATGCTTCTTTTGCCTTTTTTAAACGAAATTCATAAGATGAATATCCATTGTTTTTGATAAAGTGATTAAGAAACTCTTCATATTGAAAAATATCAGTAACTACAGTTACATATTTAAAGTTTTTTGCTGCACCTCTTAATAAGGTAATTCCACCAATATCTATATTTTCAATACAAAAATCGTGATCTTTCTTTTTGAGTAAAGCATCAGAAAAAGGATACAAATCACATACAACAAGATCAATTTTATCAATACTCATTTTCTTTAAATCTTTAATATGTTTGGGATTATCTCTATCAGCCAAAATGGAAGAATGTATTTTGGGATGGAGGGTTTTAACCCTACCTGTTAGTAATTCGGGAAATCCGGTTATGTTCTCAATATATATTACATTTAATCCAATATCTTCTATAAAATTAGCTGTTCCACCACTAGCTATAATTTTTACACCTAAGAAATTTAGACCTTCTACAAATTTTTTAAGCCCAGTTTTATTGCTAACAGAAATTAAAGCTGTATTTATTTTTATCATATTTTTTTTCATTTTAGATTCCTGTAAAAAAATTAATTTCTTTTAATACTTCTTTGTGAAAATTTTTGGTGATGTAATTTCCAATTAAAAACAGTTTCTTTCTCATTAAAATTTTTTGTTAAAACAATTCTGTACCCATTTTTTATTTCTAGATCTATAGGATCTAGAAATTCATATTCTTCAAATAGAACATTTTTTTGATCAATCTCAAATCTCCACATTTCATTATTTTTAAGTTTTAAAAGAAAATTGCTGGATCCATCTGATTTCCAGACATCAACATCTGGATGAAAGTAAAATGGTAGATAAAAAGAATGACTTTTTTTGTTTATTTTATTTAAAATTATTCTTTCTTTACCAGTTATTTCGTTACCTGAAAAAGGTATTATTAATTTTCTGTTATAGAAAACTAAGTTTTTTTCAAATGAAATAAATTTATCACCCTCCAGGTAATGATTTTTTAGATCTCTATAGTGATTAATTTCATTTACTTTGCTAATAAAATCCAAATTCTTTAATTTTTCATTTATAATATTTACACCTAAGGTATTTAATTGGTTCTTTAAAAGTAGAACCTCGTCACTTTTGCCTATATGGCAGAAAAATGAAGTGTTATTCTGCATTAAGATGCTATTTCCTGATGATAATTCAAATGAAAAAGCTGAGCACATAAAATCTTTTGAATTATTTTTTTTAAGATTAGTATTCTCATCAAATATTAATATTAACCTACCAGGATTTATTCTTATAAAACCATTGGAATTTTTCAAAATTGAATAATCTGATGGATTTGCATCTGATAATTCTTTTTCTAGTTCACAGTATATAGAAAAACCGCTACTATTTTGTGATCTCACTAGTAACCCATTTCCCAAACTAAGACCTTTTAACATAGGACAAATTATGTTTTGGAATTTTTTAAGTTTTTTATCTATCTTCCCATTTGACAAATCAGAAGTGGATGAAAATTTCATTATTCTATTAATAAAAAAAAGTAATTCTAAAAGATCACTAGAATTTCTGCTTTTAATATTATTTCTATTATCAAAAATAAAATTCAAATCTTTTAAAATATCTTTGATAATTTTATTTCTTTTTAGGGATAATTCACTCACTAAAAAAGAAGAAAAAAAGATTCCCATTTTTATTCTTAAACTAGGCAACCCTCTAGAGATGAATAGCTTACAAATATTTAGATATAAAACATGAAAACTTAAAAATTCTAATAATTCATTTTTTTTATTTAAAATATTAGTCAATTTTAAATAATTAATATTTAAACTTAGCGCTAATAATCTAAGCCCTGTAACATCTGGCTTCCATGCTGGATAACTAAAATTAGATTCTAAAATATTCGATTTTTTAAATAAATATTCGGTGTTTTTTTTGGAGACATGTGTATTTAGGCTAGAAAGAAAAAACAACCAAGCAAATGAATTAAGTGAAAAAATTAAATTTTTATTACCCCTTATTTTTAATTCTAGAGTTTGTTCATCAATATGAGTGTTTTTAAATAATCCATTTTCTAAATGCTTTTTTATATTAATTAATCCTGGAGGAAAGGTGTTAAAATCCACATATTTAATTTCTGTAATTTTTTTAAAACTATTTAATAGTCTGCAAAAATAAAAAATTAAAAAATTAAATGATTTTAAAAACAAATTTTTTTATACTCCCTATAGAAGTTTTATACCAATTTATATTTATAAAAAATTAAATTTATACTTCTAAATCTTTTTCTTCAAAATTGCTGCAAAAAAACCATCCATTCCACCTAAATCAGATAGATGGTCGGGTCTTATTCTTAAAAAACCTGATTTATCTAACCAATCTTTTTCTATATATTTATTGTTTTTTGAAATTTTTTCAAAATTCCAATCTTTATTATTATCAATGAATTCATATATTTGATCTTCACCTTCAGAAAAAAATAATGAACAATTGCAATATAAAATTAATCCATCCTTTTTTACAAATTTTTTTGCAATGCTTAACGAATCTTTTTGAAGATTTAAAAGATTAGTTACTCTTTTTTCAGGATAAAGGTATTGTACTTCTTTGTTTTTTCTAATTGTTCCAGAAGCTGAGCAAGGAACATCAATTAATACTATATCAAAATGTTTTTTACTTTTAAATTTATAAACGTCAGTTTGAATAATTTCTGTTGACATTTTCATTCTAATTAAGTTTTGTTCAAACTTTTTTATCCTTTGTAAAGATTTGTCAACACATGTAACATTTGCTCCTAAAGCAATAAGTTGCATGGCTTTTCCTCCAGGGGCAGAAAATAAGTCTAAAACTTCCTTTCCTTTTAAATCTCCTAGAAGCTTTACTGGAATTGAAGAGGAAATGTTTTGAACCCACCATTTACCTTCCTTAAAACCAACTATATCGGATAACTTACCATTTTTTTTAATTCTTAAAGAGCCTGTTGGTAACAATACTGCTTTCAATTTTTTTTTCCAAATTTCAATTTCATTAGAATTTTTTATTGATATGTCTACTGTGTTATTTAAAGTATAAGTTTTTTCAATATTATCAGCTATTTCATTTGAATAATTTTTTCTTAGATAGTTTTTGAAATCTTTTTCTAGAGTGCTTTTTAATGAAAATTCTTTCTCTTGATATTTATCGACCAATCTTCTTGAAACTGCATTTATTAAACCCAAAAAATATTTGGTTTTTAAATTTACTTTTGCCAAATCAACAGCCGAATTCACTAATGCATAGTTAGGAGCCTCTTTTAATGCAAGTTCAGAAATTACTAAACGGAATATATTTATAACACTTAAGTTAGTTTTTTTTTTTAATATTAAAGATAATATATAATCTATGCTCTCTAAATACCCAAATATAAAATTTGTAATTCTTTCAGCTTGAGCGATATCTTTTTCTTTAAAATATATTTCTTTTTTTATTAACAAATCAAATGTTTGATTTTTTGTTCTTCTATTTATAAAAACTCCATCTAAAATTTTATGAATCAAATATCTTGAAGAAAGTTTTCTAGAAATAATATACTTATTTACATTCATTGTTTTAATATATAATTATTTATTCTAAAGTTTAATTTGTAATCTAATATTTAAGGTATTAATTAAATAAATGCATTATAAAAAAAAATCATTTAATAAAAAAAAGATTGCTGTGCAGGCTCTAAAAGAAGCTGAAGTTAGAAGAAAAAAATACTCTATATCTAATAAAATGCCAAAAGAAATTGAAGGACCTACTGAATTGGAGCCTACAAGATATGGTGATTGGGAAAGAAAGGGCATAACTAGTGATTTTTAATATTTTATTATCTTGAAATTTTTAAATTAAAGTGATATTTAAAGTCATTGCGGGCTATATGCCCGTTTTTTTATGCTAGTGAAAAAAATGGAAAATTTGATAGCAATTTCTGAGCTTGAAAAAAATTTATATAACAATTTACATTCTATTTTTTTTAATAGTGAATACGAAATTGTTAGAGTTAAAATATATGAAAATGAAAAAAAAATAGTTCAGATTATGATTGACCATAAAAGTAGAAATGTTGATATTGATGACTGTGCTATTTATTCACGTAAAATTTCCGATTTTTTGGATAGGACTGATTTGATTTCAGAAAATTTCAGTTTAGAAGTTTCATCTCCTGGAATAAATCGACCTTTGACCAGATTAAAAGATTTTCAAAAATGTAAAGGTAGTAAAGTTAGAATTATCAAAATAGGTGAAGAAGATAAAAAAGTTAAATATAAGGGTATATTAGCCAAAATTACAGAAAATAGTATAGTGTTAGACCAGGAAAATGATTTAGTTTCTATAGAATTAAAAACCATTAGTGATGCTAAATTATTAATTTAAATAATTATAGGTTTTAAGATGTCAGAAATTAATGCTAGTAAAAGCGAACTTCTTCAGATTGCTGATGCAGTTGCCAGAGAAAAATTGATTGAACCTCAACTTGTTGTTGAAGCTATGGAAGATAGTTTAGCAAAAGCAGCAAAATCTAAATATGGATCAGAGTATGATATTCAAGCCAAAATAGATCTTAAAACAGGTGAATTATCAATGAACAGATGTAGAACTGTAGTTAATGATGTGGAGAATCATTTTATTGAAATAAATCAAGAAGATGCTGAAAACATAAAACCTGGAATTCAAATTGGTGAAGTAATATTAGATCCACTGCCACCATTAGATTTTGGGAGAATAGCAGCCCAATCTGCCAAACAAACTATTGTTCAAAAAGTTCGTGAAGCTGAAAGATCAAGGCAATATGAAGAATTCAAGGATAGAGTAGGTCAAATAATTAATGGACAAGTAAAAAGAATAGAATATGGAAATGTAATTGTAGACGTTGGAAGAGGTGAAGCTATTTTAAGAAGGGATCAACTGATCAATAGAGAAACTTTTAGAAATGGTGATAGGGTAAGGGCTTATATAAAAGATGTAAAATCAGAAGTCCGAGGACCTCAAATATTTTTATCAAGAACAGCACCCGAATTTTTAGCAGAATTGTTCAAAATGGAAGTTCCTGAGATATATGATGGTATTATTGAAATTAAGACTGTAGCTAGAGACCCTGGTAGTAGGGCAAAAATTGGAGTGCTAACTACGGACAATTCTATTGATCCTGTAGGTGCATGTGTTGGAATGAGAGGATCAAGAGTACAAGCTGTTGTTAACGAATTACAGGGTGAAAAAATTGATATAATCCCATGGAATGATGATGCACCAACTTTTTTAGTTAATGCTTTACAACCAGCTGAAGTATCTAAAGTTGTGTTAGATGAAGATTCAAAAAGAATCGAAGTTGTTGTTCCAGATGATCAACTTTCTCTAGCGATCGGAAGAAGGGGGCAAAATGTAAGATTAGCAAGCCAACTTACAGAATTTGATATAGACATTATGACTGAAGCAGAAGAATCAGATAGACGGCAAGCTGAGTTTTCTGAAAGATCAAAATTGTTCATGGACAATCTGAATGTTGATGAAATGGTGGCACAATTATTAGTTTCAGAAGGCTTCTCAACCCTAGAAGAAGTTGCTTATGTTGAAAAAAATGAAATAGAAAATATTGAAGGCTTTGACGAATCTACGGCAGAGGAATTACAAGCAAGAGCTCATGAGTGCATTGAAGAAAGTAATAATAAGGCTATAGAAAAGGCAAAAGAATTAGGAGTGGATAATTCTTTAATTGAATTTGAAGGACTTAGTCCTGAAATGATTAAAGTATTAGCAGAAGATGGTATTAAGAATGTAGAAGAGTTTGCAAAGTGTGCTGATTGGGAAATTGCTGGTGGATACACTTTAGTAGATGGTAAAAGGATAAAAGATGAAGGAATTCTTGAGAAATTTGATATTGGAATAAGAGAGGCAAGAAACCTTATAATGAAAGCAAGACTACAAATGGGTTGGGTTTCTAACGAAGATTACGAGAGAGAAAATTCTGATCAGGCATAAAGATAATAAAAAAATATTTAAATAAAAAAATATCTTAAATGGAAAAGTTTGATACAAAAGATTTTTGTTATACACCAAATAAAGATTATCCTAATAATCAAATGATTAGATTCGTCATTTCAGAAAAAAATTTTTTAATTCCTGATTTATATAATAATTTTACAGGGGAAGAGTTTTTCGTAAAATCGTCAAAAGAGGAACTTATGAGTTTTTCTGAAAGCTTTAGTTCAAAATATACAAAAATATTCAATAAAAACAATATTATTGATATAATAGATAATATTCTTATTAAACATATAGTTGGTATAATAGGCCTAGCCAGAAAAGCAAAGAAAGTTATAATAGGTTTAAACGAGATTAAGCTTCAACTAAACAAAAATAAAATATATCTATTATTAGAGGCAAAGAATTTCTCCCATAAAAGAGAAAGAAAAATTAAACTTCCAATACATCAAAAATACAAAATAGATTGCCTTACGAAACAAGAGCTTGGTAAAGCTTTTGGTACAAAAACCATAGCAAATATTGGTGTTTTAAAAAGTTCTTTTATTAATCCTTTAATTTCTGATACTTATCTATTACAAAGCTTAAGAAATTAAGAATTTAATTTAAAAAGGTCTACTTGCTAATGAATGAAAATGACAAAAAAAAATCTAATTCCAAAACATTAAGTCTGCGTAGTGGTAGTGGAGGAAGTGCTGTTAGAATGAATCTTTCGCATGGTAGATCAAAATCAGTTTTAATTGAAACCAAAAGAAAAAAAATAATTTTACCCAATAAGAATATTTTATCAAAAAATCAAAAATCTTTTGATCCTACTAAGCTAGAAGAAAATAAATTAAATAATGATAAAGTTTTTTCTGAAGAACAAATAGATAGAAGAAAAAAAGCCCTAGAGGCCGAAAGAGAAAGAGAGCTTCAAATAAAAGAAGAGCAAGAAAAACTTCAAAAAGAACAGGTTTTAGAAACTGAACTCAAAAATAAGTCAGATGATAATAATAGTATCAGAAAAGTAGAAAAAATTGTTGATAAGGTATCAGAAATAAAAAAAATTTCAGAAGATGCTAATCAAAAAATTAAAAATAGATCAGATTCCAAATTTGAAAGTAAATCTGAAGATATTACTTCTAATAAGAAATTTCGAAAAGATGATGAACATAAAGAAGTAAAACCAAGTAAAGTATATAGTGAAAGAAGAAGGTCCGGTAAACTTACTATAAATCAAGCTCTTTCTGATCAAGGAGGACGTCAGCGATCTATTGCTTCTCTAAGAAGAAGACAAGAAAAAGTAAAGCGTAGGCTGGCTTCTGAAAATGTTGAACGAGAAAAAATAATAAGAGAAGTTCAGGTTCCTGATTTAATTACAGTTCAAGAAATAGCAAATAGAATGGCTGAAAGATCTGCTTCTGTTGTAAAAACTCTTATGACCAATGGAATAATGGCTACTCAAAATCAAACAATTGATGCTGATACAGCAATATTAATAGTTGAAGAATTTGGTCATAAACCTGTTAGAATATCTGCTTCTGATGTAGAAGACGCTATTTTAAAATATGATGATAGTGATGATTCTGACAGATTAGAAGAAAGAGCACCTATTATAACTGTAATGGGACATGTCGATCACGGAAAAACTTCTTTATTAGACGCTATAAGAAAGACAAATACAACTAGCAATGAAGCTGGTGGAATTACTCAACATATAGGAGCTTATCAAGTAAAAAGTGAAAGTGGCTCAAAACTTACATTTCTAGATACTCCTGGTCATGCAGCTTTTACATCAATGAGATCTAGAGGTGCTCAAGTAACTGATATAATTATACTAGTAGTAGCTGCAGACGATGGTGTAATGCCTCAAACAGTTGAGGCTATTAATCATGCTAAGGCAGCAAAAGTGCCAATCATTGTTGCTATAAACAAATGTGATAGGGAAAATTCAGATCCTAATAAAGTAAGAACAGAATTACTTAAATACGAAATTATAGTCGAATCAATGTCTGGTGAAGTATTAGATGTTGAAGTTTCTGCTTCAACAGGTAAGGGAATAGATAATCTAATTGAAAATATTGTATTACAATCTGAAATATTAGAACTCAAATCAAATCCCAAACGCTTAGCAGAGGGTACAGTAATTGAAGCAAAATTAGATGTAGGACGAGGACCAGTAGCAACTGTTTTAGTTCAAAAGGGAACCCTAAATAAAAGTGATATCATTGTAGTTGGTGACCAATGGGGTAAAGTTAGAGCGCTAATTGATAGTAACAATTTAAAGGTTGAACTTGCAGGACCATCTGTACCAGTTGAAGTCTTAGGGTTAAACGGTACGCCTGAAGCTGGAGATTTATTGAATGTAGTTTCATCAGAAACTGAAGCCAGAGAGATTGCCAACTATAGAAAACAGGTTGTTAAAGATAAAAAAGATGCTTTAGGTAAAGGAAAAACATTAGACCAAATGATTGCTAAAGCCAAAGCTGATAAAGATATCTCAGAACTTCCACTGGTAGTTAAAGCCGATGTGCAAGGATCTGCAGAAGCTATAGTGCAAGCTTTAGAAAAAATTAGCACAGAAGAAGTGAGAATTTTAATTTTGCATTCTGGTGTAGGAGCAATAACAGAAAGTGATGTTATTCTTGCAGAAGCATCTAGTGCATCTATTATTGGTTTTAATGTAAGAGCAAATGCTTCTGCAAGAGATTGTGCTAATCAAAAAGAAGTAGAGCTAAGATATTATTCAATAATCTATGATTTAGTAGATGATATTAAAAAAGCAGCTTCTGGTTTGTTAAAACCAGAAATAAAAGAAACAATTCTGGGATATGCAGAAATTTTAGAAGTATTTAAGGTTAGTAATGCTGGAAAGGTGGCTGGGTGTTTAATTACAGAAGGAAATGCTCAAAGATCTGCTAAGGTTAGGTTGCTAAGAGAAAATGTAGTAATCCATGAGGGGAATTTAAAAACCTTAAAAAGATTTAAGGATGAAGTAGATAATGTTCAATCTGGACAAGAATGTGGTATGGCTTTTTCAGATTACGAGGATATTAGGAAAAAAGATGTTATTGAGATATTTAAAGTTGAAAATATTGCAAGGACTATTAGTTAAAAATGATTGAAAAAAATACAAAATGGCACGGTACTACTATTATTGGAGTACTGAAAGACGGTACTGTTTCTATAGCTGGAGACGGTCAAGTTACTCTAGGTCAAACTGTAATTAAAGGTACAGCAAAAAAAGTTCAGAAATTAAGTCCAGGGGGATTAGATATTATTGTAGGATTTGCAGGGTCAACTGCAGATGCTTTTTCTTTATTAGAGAGATTAGAAAGAAAATTAGAAACATTTCCTGGTAATTTGTCTAGATCTGCAATTGAATTAGCAAAAGATTGGCGAACAGATAAATATTTAAGAAACTTAGAAGCAATGCTAATAGTTACTGATGGTAAAGATTTATTTATAATATCTGGTTCAGGAGATGTATTAGAACCAGAAGGCAATATTGCAGCAGTTGGGTCTGGAGGTAACTATGCTTTAGCGGCAGCTAAAGCAATATATGAGAATAATTTTTCATCAGAAGAAATATGTAAAAAAGCGCTAAAAATAGCAGCTGATATATGTGTTTATACTAATCATAATATTGTTATAGAAACAATTAAGAAAAAGAAATGACAGAATTAACACCAAGAGAAATAGTTTCAGAACTTGATAAGTTTATTATCGGTCAAAATTCAGCTAAAAGAGCAGTTGCAATTGCATTAAGAAGTAGGTGGAGACGTAAAAAAGTATCCAGTCCATTGAAAGAAGAAATATTTCCAAAAAATATACTTATGATTGGACCCACAGGAGTTGGAAAAACTGAAATTTCACGTCGACTTTCAAAACTTGCAGGTGCACCTTTTCTAAAAGTTGAAGCAACAAAATTTACTGAAGTTGGATATGTAGGAAGAGATGTAGATCAAATTGTTAGAGATCTTGTTGATAGTTCTATAGTTATGACAAAAGAGTTTATGAGAAAAAATGTCGAAACAAAAGCACACGCCGAAGCAGAAAAACGAGTTTTAAAAGCTTTAACTGGAGAAAATGCAAGACCACAAACTCTTGAAATGTTTAAAAAAAAATTAAGAGATGGTTTGCTAGATGATAAGGAAATTGAAATTGAAATAGAAGAATCAAGCAATCCTATGTCTCTATTTGAAGTACCAGGTCAGCCCGGAACAAATATAGGAATGATGAATCTTAATGATATTTTTGGTAAAGCACTTGGAAAAAAAACAAAAAAGTTGAAAGTTAAAATATCTGAAAGTTATGACATACTTATAAAAGAAGAAGCAGATAAATTGTTAGATGATGAAAAAATTACAAGAGAAGCAATATATTCTGTAGAAGAAAACGGAATAATTTTTTTAGATGAGATTGATAAAATATGTGCAAGAGCAGACATTAAATCTGCAGATGTTAGCCGTGAGGGTGTTCAACGAGATTTATTACCTTTAATTGAAGGTACAACAGTTTCTACTAAATATGGACCAATAAAAACAGATCATATATTGTTTATAGCATCCGGGGCCTTTCATATAGTAAAACCAAGTGATTTATTACCAGAATTGCAAGGTAGACTTCCTGTTAGAGTTGAATTGATGGCTTTAAGTGAAAAAGATTTCATTAATATATTAACAGAGACTGAAAACTCTTTAACTAAACAATATTCAGCCTTAATGTTAACAGAAGGTATTACTTTAAATTTTGAAGATAGTGGAATTAGAGAACTTGCAAGAATAGCTGCTGAGGTCAATGCTACTGTTGAAAATATTGGTGCTAGACGATTATATACAATATTAGAAAAAGTTTTTGAAAATCTTAGTTTTGCTGCACCAGATCAAAAGGATAAATTAGTAATTATTGATAAAAAATTTGTTAGCAGAAATTTAGACAAATTTGTTAAGTCAGCAGATGTAAGTCGATATGTTTTATAAATGTTTATTATTTTTCAAATAAACATAATAAGCACCTTCTCCTCCATGACTCTGATGAGAAGTTATTACACCTAATATATTTGAACTCATCTCTGATTCATATAACCATAATTTTAATGATTTTCTTATAATGCCTCCTTTAGAGTTTTGAGAATCATATAAACTATTATTTTTATAATTACCTTTACCTGTAATTATAAGTATCAATCTCACTCCTAAAAGATAATTTTTTTTTGTAAATTCTACAGCTTTTTTTTTTGCCGCGCTAGAATTATAACCATGCAAATCTAGTTTTTTTTCTGGCTTGATTTTTCCTTTTTTTAAAAGAGTTAATTTTTTTTTGTCAATTCTATTGTTATTAGTTTCAAAAAAATTAGAAGCGTTACTTTTAAATTCGTTTTCGTAAAGGAATTGTTTTTGAATCAGAAATTTTTCTGTTTTTTTTCTTTCTCTAGCTTTGATTGTTTGATTTTTTTGTAAATTATTATTATTATTAGTTTTTTTATCAATTTTATAATCTAAAGTTTTTTTTAAATTTTCCCAAACTTTAAAATCATCTTCAGATATTATTTTATTTTTTTTTCTTTCCAATATTCGATTTCCGAAATTTATATCTATTCTGTTTTTATTAAATACCAATTTGGAACATCTGAAGTCATTTTTCTTGAAAAAGTCCAAACATCCTTTTGTTTTTTTATTTTATCCAGTCCACCTTCGATAAGATTATCATTTTTATCTTTTATGCTATAACTAATCTCACATTTAAAAATAATAGTAATATTTGCATCAAGACTTTTTTTATTAAATTTTGCATCTTTTATTCTAATGTCTCTTACCCCACCAAAAGTTGCTTCTACTTTTAAACCTTTCTTATTTCTGTCATCTATTACATCCTTAAAAATATGATAGACGTCATCTGAAGTCATTTTTTTTAATTTATCTAAATCTCCATTTTCAAATGCCATTAATATTTCTTCATATGCAAGTTTTGCCCCAGATACAAAATGAGATACTTGCCAACCCTCTTCTATTTTTTTCATCTCGGATAGAATTTTATATTGTTCTGTGTTCTCTTCTACGTAGTCAGCAATATCCTCATCCATTAAATTAGGCTTTAAATTTATTACATTCTCATTTTCATTCTGCTTTTTCTTTATGTTTGAAGGGTTTTTTGTTTTATTGATATCTTCTTTTGTATTCTCAAAACCTTGCCTAGATCCTAAAACAGATTTTAATCTCCAAAATAGAAAAAATGCTACAGCTGCTAAAACTATAATTTGAACCATTAATATTTGCCTTTCAAACGAATAGATATTTATAATCTGATGTATATACTTTTTTTTTAAGATCAATCCTAAAATATTAATTAATCTTATTCAGAAAGATCTTTTTTTATAATTCTCTTTTAATTTTGAAGATATTTTTTTATGTGAAACACTCCAAATATCATTACATTTAATGTTTTCTATGAATTCTTTATGTTTTTTGATAATAAGTTCATTTAATCTTAATTTTAATTCTTTTTTTCTAAAAAAGTTGTTGGTTTTTTGAGTGCTAGCCTTAGTTTGGATTCTCTTATTATTTCTATTAAGAATGAGATCAGGCTGTTTTCCACCTAAAATTTCTAAATAAACTTCACTTAATAAGTAACAATCTATTAAAGCTCCATGTCCTTTCTCAATTCTTTCTTCTACATTTATATTAAATTTTTTACATAGTGAGTCTAAAGAAACAGAAGAACCTGGATATTTTGATCTTGCAAGTGTTAACGTATCAATTATTCTGTTTTTCAAATTACAAATTTTGTTCAAATTTAGTTCATAATTTAGAAACTTTAAATCAAAATCTGCATTATGAATAATTAAAGTGTCATCTTTAATGAAATTTAAAAAATCATTCATAACCTCTTTAAAAATGGGTTTGTTTTTTATCATTTCATCAGAAATATTATGGATTTTTTGACTGCTTTCAGGAATGCCCCTTTCTGGGTTTATATAACTATGAAAATAGTTGTTTGTTTTAATATTGTCTATCAACTCCACTGCTGCTATTTCAATAATTTTATGCCCATCAATTGGATTAAGACCTGTGGTTTCTGTATCTAAAATGATTTCTCTAGTCATATTCTCATCAATCAATAGCGTGTATAGTTTCTATAACTTGTTTTTCCACTAATTCAATTGGTTGGTCTGTATTAATAATAAAATTAGCCAGATGTTTTTTTTGCTTCATATTTAATTGATTTGATAATAAGTATTTTATTTTTTTTTTATTGTAATTTTCTCTCATCGACAGGCGTTTTTCCTGATTTTTATATGAACAATATACAAGAATCACATAATCCAACCATTTTTCTGCTCTAGTTTCATAAAGTAGGGGTATGTCAAATACAATAAATTTATCTTTTTTGTTTTTTTCTATAAAATTTATTCTACTCTTTATTAAAAGTGGATGTATTAAATTCTCAACTTTTTTTAAGTTTATTTCCTTTTTTTTAATCAAAATGGATAGTTTTTTTCTATCTATCTTATCACTACCTTTGACTTGTGGATATATAGAAGTAATTAGATTATATCCTTCATTACCTTTTTTATAAAGATTGTGAACTTCTAAATCAGCATCCCAAATAGCTATATTTTTTTTTTTAAATATAGAGGCAACAGTAGATTTTCCCATCCCTATTGAACCAGTTATTCCTATTTTAATTACCACGTTTTAACTCTTTAAAGATTTTTCTATTATTTGTTTGAGTTCATATGTATATGTCGGTTTTTTTTTAAACCAAGTTTCGAAACCTTTCTTCGCTTGATATATTAACATATCTAAACCGTTAACTGTTTTTAATTTTTCTTTTTGAGCTTGTTTTATAAAAGAAGTTTTTAAGGGATTATATACTAAATCTATTGCTATGCCATTCTCTTTAATTCCCTTTAAACTAAGAGTGAAAGTGTCTGACCCCAAATTCCCAAGACTAGTTGTATTTACTACTGTAGAAACTCCTTTCAAAGCTTCTTGATATTCTGACCAATCATAAATTTGAATTTTTGAAGATAAATCATCTCTAATTTTTAAAGCTTTATCTTTATTTCTATTTATTAATCGAATTTCTTGAATGTTTTCCTTAATAAAAACTGATACTACTGCTCTTGCTGCTCCCCCTGCACCAAAGATCAAGATTCGCTCTTTTTTAAAGTTAAATTTAGGAAAGTTTTTTATTAAAGATTGATGAAATCCATATGAATCGGTGTTATCCGCAATAATTTTTCCATCATTAAAATAAATAGTATTTGCTGCTCCAACTATCTTAGCAGATTCCATTATCTCATCAGCAAATTTTATAATCTTTTCTTTATGGGGAACAGTTACATTTATACCGCTGAAATTTAGACCTCTAATATAATGAAGCTTTTTTTCTAATTCGTTACTTTTAACATTCAAAGGTATATAAAAACAATTTATGTTATTTTTTTTTATCCAATAATTATGAATGAGTGGTGATCGTGTATGTCTTATTGGATCACCAATGACACCTGCTATTTTTATGTCGTTTTTTTCGTTGTACATTTATAATAAAATCAATTATCCACACTTTAATCTGATATAGATTATAATATAAAATTTATTACAAAAAAATAAACATAATTCTTAACATTCTCATCTGTTAGTTTTTTTATATACAAGTGTGAATAATTATATTTCCTTTTTGTTTTCAATCATTTATTTATATACATCTGTGGATAAATATTTAATTTA
>MDTB01090234.1_pt1 | contig 28491 bp, 21 predicted proteins | sample 811161 | NCBI WGS metagenome assembly MDTB01 (sample SAMN05326650, study PRJNA326480) | marine metagenome | isolation source: seawater | place: Mediterranean Sea | collected 2009
ACCTAATCTTGTAGCCCATATTATTATAGATGCTGAAATAATAATTTCACCAAAAATTGAGTCAAAACTTTTACTTTTTGAATATAAAACATAGCAAATCACAGAAATGTACGTTAAGCTTCCTGTTAAATCAAAGAATTTTTCGGATTTATAAATATTAGCTGGAATAAAAGAAATCCAATGGATAATAAAGATCAATATGATCGCATTAATTACAATTGGATTATCTATGATAAAACCCAAACCTAAACATATTGAAATTATAATCGAAATAAATAATAAATTTTTAAAGTGCATCTTCATTTAATTAAAAAATAAATTATAAATAAAAATAAATATACCACTAAATATAGCCTGTATTGGTTTCTTGCTCTAATATAATCATGATTTGTAGGAAAAATATTGAATAATAAACCTTTTAATTCTTTTATAAAAAATGGCTTAATATTGATTTTCCAGTCATCTGTTTGATATACTATTTTTCTAAATTTACTTCTAAAAAAAGTACTTGGTATACCCCAAACTACTAATAAAACAAATACATATTTTGATATCATTTTTCTTGTGTGTAAGATTTAAAAAATAATAATGTTGTAAAGGCTGGTATTAAAGTTCTCATCTGGCATATTTTATGATACTTTAACAAATTTTATTCCATTAATGTAAATAATCATGCTTAAAATAGCCCATCATACTCTTTATAATCATCCTTTAAAGCAAAACCATAGATTTCCAATGATTAAGTATGAGCTAATCCCGGAACAGCTAATTATGGAAAATACTTGTGTTGAAAATAATTTTTTCAAACCTGGTAATTTAAAAGATAATATAATACTTCTCACTCATGAAAGATATTACTATGAGAAATTAAAAAATCAACAACTTGACAAGAAAGAAATCAGAGCAATCGGGTTTCCGATGTCAAAACAATTAATAGAAAGAGAAAAAATGATTGTACAAGGTACTTTAGAGTGTTCCCTTAATTCTCTAAAATACGGAATATCTATGAATATTGCAGGGGGAACACATCACGCCTTTACAAATCGTGCTGAAGCTTTTTGTATCCTAAATGATCAGGCAATTGCTGCAAATTTTTTAATTAATCATAATTATTGCGATAAAATATTAATATTAGATTTAGATGTACATCAAGGTAATGGTACAGCTGAAATATTCAGAGGAAATAAAAATGTATTTACAGTTTCATTTCATGGGGAAAAAAACTATCCGTTCAGAAAAGAAGAAAGTGATTATGATTATGGTTTTAATGACGGAACATTAGACAAAGAATATCTAAATAAAATTAAATATGAAATACCAAGATTGGTAGAAAATTTTGAACCAGACTTCATTTTTTATTTGTCCGGTGTGGATATTATTGAAAATGATAAGCTTGGAAGACTTTCAGTGTCAATTAATGGATGTAAAGAAAGAGATAAGTTTATATTTGATTATTGTAAAGCTAATTCAATTCCAATACAAGTCAGTATGGGAGGTGGATATTCTCCAATTTTAAAAGACATAATAGAAGCCCATTCAAATACCTTTAGGTTAGCACAAGAAATTTACTTTTGATTATCAGCAACTTATTTGCCAATACAGAATTTAGAAAATATATTTCCAAGGACTTCGTCATTAGAGATTTCACCTGTTAATTCACCTAAAAAATAAATTGCCTGTTTTATGTCTATTGCCAATAAATCTGATGATATGTTTTTAGAAATTGAGATTTTTACTTTATGAATTTCTTCATAAGTCTTATTTAATAAATCATAATGTCTTGAATTTGTTATAGTCGAATTATCAATTTGGCTTTTTAAATTATTTATATAAATGCTTATTTCATTTGTTAAAGATTCAATATTTTGCTTGTTTTTTGCACTGATTTTGATGGGATTAAATTTATCTAAATCAGAAACAGATATATTGGACTTAACGTCATTTTTATTAAGAATTGTAATAAGTTTAGTATTTGAGAATTTATCTTCAATTTTATTAAGATAATTAACATAATAATTTATCTTGTTTTCATCTATAACTGAATAATCAATCATAAAAACTATTACTTCGGATTCAGCCATTTTTTTGAATGTTCTCTCAATACCAATACTTTCTATTTCATCATCTGTTGATCTTATTCCTGCAGTATCAATAAACCTACAGTTAACACCATTTATAATGATTTGATCTTCAATAGTATCCCTGGTTGTACCAGCAATTGAGCTAACTATTGCACGATCTTCATTTAGTATTGCATTTAAAAGAGTTGATTTTCCAGTATTTGGCTCTCCTACAATAGCTATTGGAATTCCATTTTTAATAACATTTCCAGTTTTAAAAGAATCTATCAATTTCTTTAAACTTGAACTTATTTCATCTAATAGTTTATTTAATTCTTTCATATTTGCAAACTCTACATCTTCTTGAGAAAAATCAAGTTCTAGTTCAATTAAGGAGGCAAAGTTTACTAACTGAGTTCTTAAGTGATTAATATCATTTTTAAAGCCACCTCTCATCTGATTCATGGCTAACTTATGAGAAGCTTCAGAGTTACTCGAAATTAAATCTGCCACCGACTCAGCTTGACTTAAATCCATTTTTCCGTTTAAGAAAGAGCGCATGGTAAACTCCCCTGGCCTAGCAACTCTACAATCAAACTTTAACAAGAGTTGAATTATTGATTCCTGAATAAAAATGCTTCCATGACATGAAATCTCAACTAAATCTTCGCCAGTATATGATTTTGGATTTCTAAAGACAGTAACTAAAACCTTGTCAATTGTCCTTTTGTTGTCCATTATATAACCCAACTGAACCTTATTTTCTTCAAGGTCAGCAAGTTTAATTTTTTCAATACCATCAAATATATTATCAACAATAGAAATACTCTCAGGACCTGAAATTCTAATAATAGAAATTGCTCCAATACCTGGTGGTGATGCTAATGCCAATATGTTATCATTCTTTACCAACTTGATTTTGATTTTATGTAAAAATATACAATGGGAATAAATAATATGAATACCGTGAATAAATTGGTAATAACCACCAATGGTGCTATTAAAATTGTACTAAAGAATCCAGCTATGGCTCCACCCAGATGAGCTTCATGACCGATATTATCATTTAACTTTTTCATAGAGTAAATAGAATAAAACAAATAACCTAAACCGAAAAGGTAACCTGGCATAGGTATTATGAAAAAGAATAATGTCATTTCAGGATTTAGAAGAATGGCTGAATAAACTATACCCATAACTGCTCCACTGGCACCAACTGCGCTGTAATTTAACTTGTTTATATTAAACCTGTATGTGAGCCAATTACCAAATATTAAACTAATTATATAAATAATCAAAAAATTTATCTCGCCAATTCTAAAAATAACTGCATCAGTGAAGAAGAAAAGAGTAAACATATTGACAAATAAATGAGTAGAATCAACATGTAAAAAACCAGATGAAACATACCTTATTTTTTCACCTCTTTTAATTTCATGTGGACTAAATTTATATTTATTGAAAAAAGCACGATTTGAAAAGCCTTTGTATGAAAGATATATGTTTAAACCTATTATTAAAATTATTACAGAGTTCACAGAAAATTATATAAATGATGTCAAATATAATATATATTTGCCTGAAAGAATTTAAATGAATTTACTCGTATACATTGTAGCATACCCTTTTATATGGCTAATTTCAAGATTAAATTTTTCTACAATTTATTTTATTTCGGATTTTCTTTATTATTTGCTTTATTATGTTTTTTCATACAGAAAAAGTGTTGTACGAGAGAACTTAAAATTGGCTTTTCCAAAAATGCCAGAAAAAGAAAGGCTTGAGATTGAAAAAAATAATTTTAGAAATCTTACTGATATATTCTTGGAAACATTTAAATCAATTAATATTAAAGAGGATGAATTAAAGAAGAGATTCATTTTTAAAAATACAGAGGTTCTCGAAAAAATTTATAATAATAATCAAAATGTAATAGTTATGTGTAGCCACTATTGTAGTTGGGAATGGGTGTTTGTTGTGGAAAGAATAACTAAGTTTAAAGTTAATGCGATTTACAAAGAGTTGTCCAATAAATATTTTGATAAGTGGACAAAAAAAAGAAGAAGTCAATATGGAGCAAATATGATAAAAACAAAAGATACATTTATAGAAATTAGCAAACTTTCCAAATTAGATGAGTTAAACTTTTACGGATTTGCATCTGATCAATCTCCAAAAAAGAGCAAAGCTCTATATTGGGGTAACTTTTTAAATAATTATGTACCAATTCATACTGGCGCAGAATTTATCGCAAAAAAATACAACATGGCTACTGTTTTTATGGATGTACAAAAAATTAAAAGAGGATACTATGAAGCCTCATTTTCTGTAATTTCTGAGTATCCTAATAATTTTAAAAAATTTGAACTAACAGAAAAATATATCAAAATAGTAGAAAATCAAATCCGAAATAAACCAGAACACTATACCTGGACTCACAAAAGATTTAAACACAGGAAAAGCCCACCTAACTAAGTTTATTTATTTCATTTATGAACTTTGATGCTAATTCTTCAGCACTATTTTGAGTTTTAGCTTCAGAATAAACCCTTACAACAGGCTCAGTATTACTTTTTCTAAGCTGAACCCATGAGTCTTTAAAATCAATTTTTAATCCGTCCTGCGTGTTTATTTTTTCTTTTGAATACTTTCTTTTTAAATTTTCGAATATCAAATCAATTTCTAAGCTTTTGTTTAATTCAACCTTTTGTTTGGACATAAAATAATTAGGATAGCTACTTCTTAGTTGAGAACTGGATATTTTAAGCTTTGATAGATATGTTAGAAATAAAGCAATTCCTACTAATGCATCACGACCATAATGAAGTTCTGGTAATATAATACCTCCATTCCCCTCTCCTCCAATAACTGCATTTTTTTCTTTCATCATTTCAACAACATTTACTTCACCAACAGCACTAAAAAAGTGTTCACATTCATTTAGCTCAGTAATATCTTTAAGGGCTCTTGACGAACTTAGATTGCTTACAGTATTCCCTGGATTATTTTTTAGGAAATAATCTGCACATGCAACTAATGTATATTCTTCTCCAAATATTTCTCCATTTTCAGAAACTAATGCTAATCTATCTACATCTGGATCAACAACAATTCCTAAATCAGCATTTTCTTTTATTACTAATTCTGATAAGTCCTTCAGATTTTCTTTAAGGGGTTCTGGGTTATGAGGAAACTCTCCGTTAGGATTACAATACAATTCAATAATGTTAACCCCAAGTTTTTTTAATAAGTTAGGGACTGCCAATCCACCTGTTGAGTTAACGGCGTCAACTACAACGGTAAAATTCCTACTCTTAACTAATTCGACATCAACACTCGAAAGGTTAGTTATCATGTCAGTATGAATATCGATGTACATATTGTTAAACTCAACACGGCCAATATCATGATTAATGACAATGGTAGGATTTGAATTAGCTATCTCCAAGAGCTTCTCGCCATCCTTAGCATTAATAAATTCACCTTTACTGTTTAATAACTTAAGTGCATTCCAGTTTTTTGGGTTATGACTGGCTGTAATAATAATTCCAGCGTCTGCATTTTCTAATGGAACAGCAATTTCTACTGTTGGAGTTGTTGATAAACCTAAACAAACTACATTCAGGCCCATTTTTGTAAGAGTATCAAGAACTAAATCCTCAACCATTTTACCTGAAATTCTAGCATCTCTACCAACGACAATTTTATTATTAATAATTCTATTTTCAGATTGAAGCCACAAAACAAATGATTTAGTGTAAAGAACAATATCTTCTTTAGTTAAATCCTCACCTTTTCTGTTCCCAATGGTTCCTCTTATTCCTGAAATAGATTTTATAAGTGGCATTATAATTGTTTTTTGCAAATATACTTTTAATTATACTAGAGTAAAAAATTGAATTTGTAAATTCGATCAAAATATCAACATTGAAATATTTATTCAAATACTGTTTTCTATTTATATTCATTTTTTCTTGTGATAAACCTAATGAAGGTCTTCTGACCAAAAATGCAATGGTGGTTTCTGCAAGAGAGGAAGCTAGTAGAATTGGAGTGGAAATTCTTAAAAAGGGTGGCAATGCTTTTGATGCTATGATGGCAACTGAATTGGCTCTGGCTGTTTCATACCCATCAGCTGGAAATATAGGCGGTGGTGGTTTCATGGTTTATAGAAAAGATAATGGTAAAACTGGAGTATTAGATTACAGGGAAAGAGCACCAATTAATTCTAGTAGAGACATGTACTTAGATCAAAATAGCAATATAATTGAAGGATTAAGTGTGATTGGAGGACTTTCAATTGGGGTACCAGGAACAATTGCTGGTATTTTTGAAGCTCACGAAAAATTTGGTTCGCTCAGCATTGAAGAGATAATCTCTCCCGTTATAGATTTAGCAAAAAACGGAGTAATTGTTACAGAAAATCAACTTAATAGAATCAATGAAAATCGAAAATATTTTAGGTTTATAAACAAATCACAAATATTATTTGATAATGATTTTAAAATCAATGATACAATTAAAAATCTAAAAATCGCTGCAACTCTTGAAAAGATAATGATTAACGGAAAAGATGAATTTTATAAAGGTGAAACAGCGAAAAAATTAGTAAAATTCATAACCGAAAATGGAGGAATAATTACAATGGAAGATCTTGAGGTTTATGAAGCTGTTTGGAGAGATCCTATTGTTTTTAACTATGATGATTTGAAAATCATATCTATGTCTCCTCCCTCCAGTGGTGGAATTTGTATTAATCAAATCTTGAAAATGATTGAACCTTTTAATTTAAAATCTTACGGACACAATTCAACGAATTATATTAAGTTATTAGTTGAAGCCGAAAAAAGATCTTTCGCTGATAGAAGTCATTTTTTAGGTGATCCTGACTTCATTTCAATTCCAACTGAAAGGCTTACCAGTATGGATTATTTAAATAATCGTATGAAAGATTTTTCCTTCGAAAAACCAACTGATTCTAATGATATTGGTTATGGAAATATTGATATATATGAAAGTAATGAGACTACACATTATTCAATTGTAGATCAGTTTGGAAATGCTATTGCAGTAACTACAACATTGAATGGAACATTTGGTTCAAAATTATTTTCAAATGAGTTAGGTTTCTTTTTAAACAATGAAATGGATGATTTTTCAAGCAAACCTGGTTATCCCAATATGTATGGTTTAATCGGCGGGGAGGCTAATAAAATTGAACCAAAGAAAAGAATGTTAAGCTCAATGACCCCCACCATTGTTGAAAAAGAAGGTGATTTATATATGACATTAGGAACACCTGGTGGATCAACAATCATTACTTCAGTTGTACAAACAATTTTAAATGTTCATGAATTTGAAATGACAATGAACGAAGCTGTAAATTCACCCAGATTTCATCATCAATGGAAGCCTGACTCAATCAGGATTGAAATAGACTACTTTGATAAAAAAGTGAAAAAACAACTAATTAATTCAGGTTACAAGTTAAATGATAAGGGCGCTATTGGACGAGTTGATGGAATTTTAGTAAGAGAAGATAAAATATTAGAAGGAGGTGCCGATAAAAGAGGAGATGACACTGCAATAGGATTTTAGGTCATTATGAGCAATGTAAATGATATATTAATTTTTGGCGCTAAGTCAAATAACTTAAAAAATTTAGATCTTTCTATTCCGAGAGATAAACTTGTTGTTATAACAGGTCTTTCAGGTAGCGGAAAATCATCATTAGCATTTGATACCATATACGCAGAAGGTCAAAGGAGGTATGTCGAAACCTTTTCCGCATACGCTAGACAATTTTTATCCAAATTAGAAAGGCCAGATGTTGATAAAATTGAAGGCTTATCACCTGTTATATCAATTGAACAGAAAACTGTAAATAAATCTCCTCGCTCAACTGTAGGCACAACGACTGAAATATATGATTTTTTGAGACTGCTTTATTCTCGCTGTTCTGAAGCATATAGTTATGTTACAAATAAAAAAATGGTTAGCTACACATCAGAAAAAACTTTAGAACTAATTGAATCTATATACATTAATAAAAAAATTATATTATTGTCCCCTGTAGTTAAGTCAAGAAAAGGTAATTATCAGGAACTATTTCAGCAGACTATTAAAAAGGGATTTATTCAATGCCGAGTTGACGGTAAGATTGAGGATATTTCAAATAGCACAAGTCTTGATAGATACAAGAATCATGATATTGAAATAGTGATTGATAAACTTTTCCTTGAAGAAAATAAATTTTCTAAAAAAAGACTTAGAGAAAGTATTGAGACTTGTTTTTTTCACGGAAACAATTCAATACTCATTATTGATAATGAAACCAATGATGCAAGATACTTTAGTTTAAATTTAATGTGTGAAGATTCGGGTATTTCATATCAGATTCCAGACCCAAATAACTTTTCTTTTAATTCACCTAGAGGTGCTTGTGAAAAATGTAAAGGATTAGGGGTAATCAAAGAAATTGACTTACAAAAAATTATTCCAGATGATAAAATTTCGATTAATGATGGTGGTATTGATTTGATTAAATCAAAAAAATCATGGATATATAAGCAAATTGAACTTATTTCAAAAAAGTATAAATTCTCATTAGATGATCCGATCAAAAAAATCCCAAAAAAGGGAATGAATGCTATTTTATATGGTTCAAAGGACGAAATTGTTGTTGAAAATAAATCAATAGGAGTTAATATTGATTATTTGATATCATTTGAAGGTATTTGCAACTTTATAGTTGAACAATACCAAAATAATGATTCTATAAGATTAAAAAGATGGGCAAATAAATATTTTAAGGAAATAGTTTGTGATACTTGTGAGGGTTCCAGACTAAAAAAAGAGGCATTATATTTTAAAATTGACGATAAAAATATCAATGAAATTGTAAACCTAGAAATTAAAGATTTAGGAATTTGGTTTAAAAATCTTCCTTCAAAGCTAAATGACAAACAAAAAATTATTTCAGAGGAAATTATAAAAGAAATTTCTGAGAGGATAAAGTTTCTTAATGATGTTGGTCTTGGCTACTTAACACTTAACAGGTCTTCTAAATCTCTCTCTGGTGGAGAGAGTCAAAGAATAAGATTAGCATCTCAAATAGGCTCTCAATTAACTGGAGTATTATATATATTAGATGAACCTAGTATTGGCCTACATCAAAGCGATAATCAAAAACTTATCAACTCTCTATTAAATCTTCGTGATATCGGAAATTCAATTATAGTTGTAGAACATGATAGAGATATGATACTAAATTCAGATCACATAATAGATATTGGACCTTTTGCGGGTAAATATGGTGGTGAAATAATTTTTTCAGGAAATAAGCGGGATTTACTTAAATGTGATTCTTTAACCGCACAATATATTAACAATAAAAGAAAAATATCTGTTCCCGAAAGTCCTAGACCAGGAAATGGTAAGTATGTTGAATTAAAAGGCTGTAGTGGCAATAATTTAAAAAATATTGACCTAAAAATCCCATTAAATACATTAACACTGGTTACTGGCGTTTCCGGAAGTGGAAAATCTACATTAATTAATGAGACTTTATATCCGATTATTCACAATAAGATTTACAATGCTGAGAAAAATACACATGTATACAAACAGATTAAGGGCTTGGAAGAAATTGATAAAATCGTTAATATAAATCAATCCCCAATTGGGAGAACTCCTAGAAGTAATCCAGCTACATACTGTGGTGTATTTAATGAGATCCGAAATATCTACTCTAAGCTAAGCGAATCAATTATAAGAGGTTATAAACCAGGTAGATTTAGCTTTAATGTCCCTGGTGGAAGATGTGAGGAATGCAAAGGCGCCGGATTGAAACAAATTGAAATGAATTTTTTGCCAGATGTGTATGTTGAATGTGAAACATGCATGGGAAAGAGATTTAATAGAGAAACATTAGAAATTAAATACAAGGGCAAGTCAATTAATGATGTGCTTAATATGAGTATTAATGATGCAACAAGTTTTTTTGAACATATTCCAAAAATTTACAGAAAACTTAAAACTATCAGAGATGTTGGATTAGGTTATTTAACATTAGGTCAGCAAAGCACTACCCTTTCTGGAGGCGAGGCTCAAAGAATAAAATTAGCCACTGAATTAAGTAAACGTGATACAGGAAATACCTTATATGTTCTAGATGAACCAACTACTGGATTACACTTTGAAGATATAAGGGTTTTATTGGAAGTTATCGAATCACTTATAAACAAAGGAAATTCAGTAATTATAATTGAACATAATATGGATGTCATAAAAAAAGCTGACTATATAGTTGATTTAGGCCCTGAGGGTGGTAAAAATGGTGGAGAAATGATTTTTCAAGGATTTATAGATCAATTTTTAGATTGTAAATCCAGCGTAACGGCTGATTTTCTTAAAAAAGAATTAACTTAGTTAATATTAATGAAGGAAAGAAGAAATAAAAAATGGAATGAAACTAAAACTAATGACTCATGGTCAATTTTTAAAATCATGGGTGAATTTGTTGAAGGATATGAAAAGTTAAGTGCCATAGGTCCTTGCATTTCAATTTTTGGATCCGCAAGAACTAAACCAGAACATAAATATTACAAATTAGCCGAAGATATTTCTGAAGCTATTGTTGAAAGGGGTTATGGTGTTATCACAGGTGGTGGACCTGGAATTATGGAAGCTGCCAATAAAGGTGCATATCGTGTAAAGGGCAAGTCAGTTGGGTTATGTATCAACTTACCTTTTGAGGATACCAATAACAAATATATTGATAAGGATAAGCAGTTGAATTTTGATTATTTCTTTGTCAGAAAAGTAATGTTTGTTAAATATGCTCAAGGTTTTGTTGTGATGCCTGGAGGTTTTGGAACTCTTGATGAGCTATTTGAAGCAATCACCTTAATTCAAACTTATAAAGCTGAGAAATTTCCAATAATATTAGTAGGTTCAGAATTTTGGAATGGTATGAATGATTGGATTAAAAAAACTCTACTTACAAATAATAAAAATATAAGTGAATCAGATTTAGATTTGTTCCATACAGTTGACACAAAAGAGGAAGTAATTGAAATCCTTGAGGAATTCCATAAAAATTATGTTTTTACGCCGAATTTTTAATTTTCAGGTTGAAAATTAAAAATTATACTTAAATAGCAAAAGAAAATTGCATATGCATTGATGATTAAGTAAATTTGCGATCTGCTATTTTATCGCTCAATGCAATCTAAAAAGAAAAAAAAACCCATCTCATTTGACCAATTTAAAGAGGAAATTCTTGAAGATTACAGGGTTGCATTCACAAGCAGAGAATGCAGTATAATTGGAAGAAGAGAAGTTCTTACCGGAAAAGCGAGCTTTGGAATTTTTGGTGACGGAAAAGAGCTCCCTCAAATTGCAATGGCAAAGTTTTTTAAAAAAGGAGATTTTCGTTCTGGATATTACAGAGATCAGACTTTTATGCTGTCCCTATATGAAGTTACCCCAAAGCAATTTTTTGCAGGACTATATGCTCATACCAACATTAATTATGACCCCATGAGTGCAGGTAGGCAAATGGGTAGCTCGTTTTCAACTCACAGTCTCGATAAAGATTATAATTGGGTTAATCTCAATAATCAATACAACTCAAGCGCAGACTTATCCCCGACCGGGAGTCAAATGCCAAGATTGCTTGGGTTAGCCCAAGCTTCAAAAATTTATAAAGAAATTGAAATTTCCAACTCCAGTAAGTTTACAAAAAATGGAAATGAAATTGCATGGGGAACTATTGGTGATGCAGCCACAAGTGAAGGTCATTTCTTCGAGAGCATAAATGCTGCTGGAGTAATGCAAATTCCGATGATTATAAGCATTTGGGATGACAACTACGGGATTTCTGTTCCAGCAAAATATCAAACAACAAAAGGGGATATTTCAGAAGTTTTAAAAGGTTTTAAAAGAGATGAAAATTCAAATGGATTTGAAATATTTAAAGTTAAAGGATGGGACTATGTTGAACTTATGAAAACATATGAAAAAGCAGAAGAAATTTGTAGAAATAAACATATTCCCGTCATAATCCATGTAAATGAACTTACACAACCACTTGGACATTCAACATCAGGTTCTCATGAAAGATATAAGTCACAAAAAAGATTAGAATGGGAAAATGATTACGATTGCATAAAAAAAATGAGAGAATGGATATTGGAAAACAAAATTGTCAATTCTGAAGATTTAGATAAAATCGAAAGTGATAGTAAAAAGAGTGTTAGTGAATCCAAAATTGAAGCTAAAAGAGATTCATTAAATGAAACAATTAATAATATAAATGAACTAAACACTATTATAAAAGAAAATATCAACACAAGGAATCCAGATATACATAATATCGTAGATAAATTAAATAAAATTAAAGAGCCTTACAAAAGGGATTTGTTTACCTCTACAAATAAAATTATAAGACTATTAATGCTAGAAAAAAACCCCGATAGTAATTTGTTAAAAAATTGGTTAGGTAAACTTCATGTGAAGATACAATATGATTACAGCTCTCATTTATATAGTGAATCAAAATATAATCCATCAAATATTTCTATTGTTAATCCTATTCACGAAGAAAATTCAGAAATGGTGGATGGTAGAATTATTTTGAGAGAAAATTTTAGAAAAATTTTAGAAAATTACGATAACGTTATAATATTCGGCCAAGACACTGGAAAGATTGGTGGAGTAAATCAAGGTCTTGAAGGACTACAAAATTTATTTGGAGAAACTAGGGTGTTCGATACAGGAATTCGTGAAGCAACAATAATAGGTCAAGGCATCGGATTAGCACTGCGGGGGCTGAGACCAATTGCAGAAATCCAATACTTAGATTACCTACTCTATTCAATTCAAATTTTAAGTGATGACTTAGCTACACTTCATTACAGAACAAGGGGTAAGCAAAAAGCTCCTCTGATTGTAAGAACTAGGGGGCACAGACTTGAAGGAATGTGGCATTCAGGCTCACCAATGGGTGGTATGTTAAACCTTTTACGTGGAATATTTTTGTTGGTCCCTAGAAATATGACAATTGCTGCAGGATTTTACAATGCTTTACTTAAGGGCGATCAACCTGCGATTGTTATTGAATGCTTAAACGGCTACAGATCAAAAGAGAAAATGCCAAATAATATTGGGGAATTTACTGTTCAAATTGGTAAAGTTGAAAAAATAAAAACAGGTAGTGATATTACAGTAGTTTCGTATGGTTCAACTTTAAAGATAATTGAAAAAGCTGCTACAGAATTAGAAAAATTCAATATTAGTTGTGAAATAATTGATTGTCAGTCATTAATTCCATTTGATTTAGATAATAATATATGTAAAAGCATAAAAAAGACAAATAGAGTAATAGTTATTGACGAAGATTTTTCTGGTGGAGCTAGTGCCTATATATTAGACAATTTAATAAATAAACAAAATATATACGATTATTTGGACAGCAAACCTCACACTTTATCTGCTCAGGATCACAGACCAACATATGGAACAGATGGAGATTATTTTTCCAAACCATCAGTCGATGAAATTTTTAATAAAATTTATTCAATTATGAATGAACTAAACCCTGAAGAATACCCTATTTAACTTATATTAATAATTTTTACTAACAGCTCTTTCAAAAGAGATGGATCTGCTTTTTTAACGCCTACTCCCTTAGAAAACATATCATAATCTCTTAAAATTGAAATAATACTCACAACTTGTTTCAAATTATAGTTTATTGACGCGGTTTTAAATTCTTTTATAAAAAATGGATTGACTCCCAAAAGAGAGGCGATTTTAGAATCATTTAGTGAATTATTGGAATGAAAAAGAAGCAGTTTACTAAAAAAATCAAAAATTATAGATATAGTTACAACAATGGGGTTAGAATTTGGGTTTTCAGAAAAATACTGAGCTATCTGAAATGTTTTATTATAATTTTTTTCACCTAATGCTTTTCTTAGTTCAAAATTGTTAAACTCTTTTGAAATTCCTACATATTTCTCAATATCATCAGATTCAATTACTTTTTCTTTTTTCTTTATATCAAGTAATTTATTAATTTCATTCGAAATCTTACTCAGGCTGTTTCCTAAATGTTCATTTATTAGACTAACTGATTTTCTGTCTATGGAAAAACCTGCTGAATTGATAGTGTCAGATATCCAATTTTGAACCCGCTTATCATATAACTTCTTTGATTCAAAAACTTTACCATTTTTTTTTAGCTCTTTAAATGATGTTTTTCTTTTATCAATCGACTTGTGTTTGTAATTAATGATTAAGATTGTGGATTTAAGGGGGTTTTTGAAATAATCAACGAGACCGTCAAAGGTCCTGGATAAATCTTGAGCTTCTTTTATCAAAACAATTTGGTATTTTGACATCAATGGATATTTTTTACAAATAGAAATTATTTGATCTACAGACGATTCCTTCCCATACAAAATATTTAGGTTGAATTGTTTCTCTTCCTCAGTTAGTACATCTTCAATAAATAAATTAGTTATATTGTCTATGTAAAACTCCTCTTCACCCATCAAAAGGTAAATAGGAGAAAATTTTTTATTTATTATATCATTTTTTATTTCAGAAATAGTATTCAATAATCAAGAATTTATGTTAAAATTATCATTCCCAAATTATGAATTTAGATTAAAAAAATTTAATCAAAAGAGTTTTATTTTTGATGATGTCAGAAAAAAATTTGTTGGATTGACTGCAGAAGAATGGGTAAGACAAAATTGTATTAGATTTCTGGTAAAAGAAAAAAAAATTCATAAAAGTTTAATTTCCGTAGAAAAAAAGATTAATCTAAATAATACCACTAAAAGGGTTGATATTTTAGTTTATGATAATGATGGATCATGCAGACTACTTGTTGAATGTAAAGCGCCAAATATAAAAATTGAACAAAATAGTTTTGATCAAATTATTAGATATAATCAGGTTGTAAATGCAAAATTTTTAATGGTTACAAATGGAATAATTCACTATTATTGTAAAATCAATAATATTAAGAATAAAATTGAATTCCTAAAAGAAATCCCTTCTAATAAATGAATCTTGGAATTGTTATATTAAGTTGGAATGGTAAAAATTTGATTAAAAAGTTTTTACCCTCTGTTATAAAACACACACCTATTATTCATAATATTTACTTAATTGATAATGGCTCCAATGATGGTTCAGTTGAATTCGTAAAATCTAATTTTAATAGAGTAAAAATTATAAAGTTGGATAAAAATCATGGGTTTGCAACTGGTTATAATATTGGACTAAAAAATATTGAGGACGATATTCTATGTCTTTTGAATAATGATATTGAAGTTACTGAAAATTGGACTGAAGAAATCTTACTTCAATTTTCAGCTGAACCTGATACTGCAGTGATTCAACCTAAACTAAGGGATTATTATAATAATTCAAATTTTGACTATGCTGGCGCGGCTGGTGGATTTTTGGATAAATATGGGTACCCATACTGTAATGGAAGGATTTACAATAAAGTTGAAATAGATAATAACCAATATGATGATAAAGTGGAAATATTCTGGGCATGTGGAGCCTGTTTTTTTATACGAAATGATATTTTTAAAAAATTTGGCGGTTTTGATGATTTATACTGGGCTCATTTTGAAGAAATTGACCTTTGCTGGAGATTACAAAACCATGGATTTAAAATAAGGTTAAATTCTAAATCTATTGTTTACCATGCTAATGGAGGTACATTGGGTCATAATAATCCAAATAAAACATATTTAAACTTTAGAAATATGTTATTTACAATTACAAAAAATTCAAAAAATAATTTATTCTTTCTACTTTTTAATAAACTTTTTATTGATATGATGACTGCCTTTTACATTCTATTTGATAAGGGCATAATGCATTTTATAGCAATAATTAAAGCGTATCTATCGTTTTATAAACATATTAACCTGTTAATTAAATTTAGGAAAAACAACAAAAGGAAAATAAAACATTATAAAATAAGATCGATAGCTTGTGAATATCTATTTTACAAAAGGTAAAAATTTGACTTAAATAAGTTTTCTTTTTTGCTAATTTTACTAAATAAAACTAACATTAAATATTATAAAATGAAAAAAACATTTTTTTTAAGCTTAATTACATTATTTGTTTTGTCTTCATGTGTGAGTAAAAAAGAATATACATCTCTTGAGAATAGACACAGGAAAACACAAGATCTTCTAAATACTGCTACTATTAAACTAAACGCTTGTTTAGAAGAAAAAACTACTTCTGAAACCCTAGCAGAAGCCTACAAAGAACAAATTACTGATTTAAAAAGAAGAAATGATCAATTATTCATACAAAGTCAGGATTATCTAGAGTTAACTGCAAAAGGGGCTGAGAATTTAGAAAAAACACTTGAAAGCATAAAAGAAAAAGATTTAAAAATCACCAGAATTCAAGATGCACTAAATAGAAAAGATAGTGTAACATTTGCTCTTGTAACTAGCCTTAAAAAGGAAATTGGAATTAACGATCCTGATATAGAAGTCAATGTTGACAAAGCTGTTGTTTTCATTTCATTATCTGATAAGTTACTCTTCAAAACAGGTAGCTATGAGGTTTCCGACAGAGCTAAGGAAATTTTAGGGAAGGTAGCAACAGTTGTTAACGGTAAGCCTGATTTTGAGTGCATGGTTGAAGGTCATACTGATAGCAGATCGTATGAAAGAGGCGTACTTATTGATAATTGGGACTTAAGTGTTAAAAGAGCAACTTCGATTGTACGAGTTCTTGAAGATCTTAACGTAAATCCAGGAAAATTAATTGCAGCTGGAAGAAGTTTCTATGACCCTCTAGTAGACAATGACACTGCTGAGAACAGAGCAATAAATAGAAGAACAAGAATTATTATCATGCCAAAAATTGATCAGTTTTATGATATGATTGAAAAAGAAATGCAAAATCTGTCAAACTAGATTTTTTTTTAAACCTTTTAAAAAACCCACTTTCCGTGGGTTTTTTTATGAAATAATTTCAAGCTTAGAAAACCTAAGTAGTAGTTTTTTTAGTCCGCTTTTTTCAAATTTGATTTCAGCCTTTTTGTCCCTACCATTTCCCTCGATTGAAATTACTCTACCTTTGCCAAATCTTTCATGCATTACAATATTTCCCACAACCAATTTAGAATCAAAAAAATTAGATTTAATAGAGGGTGATTTAATTTTGACAAAATTTGATGGAGGTCTTTTTTCCGGTTTTTTATATCTAATACCAATCTTATTATATTGATCATCATTTGAAAAATTCCTGGAGATTGAATTTTGAATTACATTGTTTTCTAAAAACTCTTCATTTATTTCATCAATAAATCTGCTTTTTTCTGAATCCACAGGCTTTCCCCATCGATACCTTGATAATACATATGAAAGATATATCTTTTTCTCGGCTCTGGTTAATGCTACGTAAAATAACCTTCTCTCCTCTTCTAACTCAGTTCTTGAATTCAGATTCATAGCACTTGGAAATAAGTTTTCTTCTAGACCAACAATATAAACAAATGCGAATTCAAGACCCTTTGCAAGATGAATTGTCATTAAAGAAACTTTATTATTATCATTACTTTCATTGTCCTGATCTGTTGCTAATGCCACATCTTGTAAAAAATTTGATACTGAATTTTTGTGATCATTATTATTTTCTACAAAGTCTTTAATTCCGTTAAGAAGCTCCTCAATATTTTGAATTCTATTAACCCCCTCCATGGATTCATCGTTTTTATAAAGATTATATAGTCCTGATTGTTTTAACACTTCCTTGGTTATTTCAAATACATCTAAAGATTCTAATTTACCCTTTATCGACTCAATCATAACAACAAATTCTAATAACTTATTTTTTGTAGAGTTATTTAATATAGTGGATGATTTTGAATAATCTTTCAAATATGTATAATCAGAAACGGAATTCTTTTTTGCTTCTATAGAAATCTTATTCAAGGTGGTTAGACCTATTCCTCTAGCTGGAAAGTTTATTATCCTTTTTAAAGCTTGTTCATCGTTATTATTAATTAATAATCTTAAATATGCCAGAACATCCTTTATTTCTTTTCTCTGGTAAAAAGAGAGACCTCCATAAACCCTGTAAGGAATATTTTTCTTTCTCAAGGCATCTTCAAATGAACGTGATTGTGCATTTGTTCTGTATAGAATAGCAAATTCAGAATTTTGCATCTGAAATTGCATTTTATTTTCAAAAATAGAACTTGCGGCAAACCTTCCCTCCTCACCATCAGTTAATAATTTATTAACGCTAATTTTTTCTCCTGACTCATTATTAGTCCATACATTTTTCTTTAACCTTTTTTGATTATATTCAATTATACTGTTTGCGGCATTTACTATATTTTTTGTTGATCTATAATTTTGTTCTAATCTAAAAAGTTTTGAATCAGGAAAATCTTTTTGAAAATTTAATATATTATTTATGTTTGCTCCTCTGAAACTATATATACTCTGTGCATCATCTCCAACAACACATATGTTTTGAAACTTATCTGAAAGCGATCTAATAATTAAGTATTGGGAGTGATTTGTGTCTTGGTACTCATCGACCAGTATATATCTAAAAATATTTTGATATTTTGATAGAGTATCGGGATAACTGTTTAAAAGTTCGTTCGTTTTTAACAGAAGATCGTCAAAATCCATAGCGCCAGCTTTAAAACATCTTTCTACATATTCTTTATAAATCTCATGAAATTTTGGTCTGTTTGAAATTTTATCAGATAATAACATATCGTCATCGTTAATGTACTGATCTGCAGAAATAAAATTATTTTTCATAGATGAAATCCTTGAAAAAATAATTTTATACTTATACTGTTCTTTATCTAAGTTCAGTTCTTTGATTATTCTGGCCACTAGTTTTTGAGAATCATCAGAGTCATAAATAGTAAAATTTGAGGTGTAACCAATCTTGTGTGCTTCAATTCTCAATATTCTTGCAAAAACAGAATGAAAAGTACCCATCCAAAGATTTTTTGCCTCATCCCCTACTATACGTGCAATTCTTTCTTTCATTTCCTTAGCAGCTTTATTTGTAAAGGTTAATGCAAGAATGTTGAAAGGATCTACGCCTTGTGTCATTAAATAAGCAATTTTATAGGTTAAAACTCTAGTTTTACCAGATCCCGCTCCTGCTATAACAATCATAGGTCCATTCATTTGAAGGGTAGACTCTAGTTGCGAAGTGTTCAGATTATTTAAAAAATCGTTCAAAGGAAAATTTTAAAGTTAAATTAAATATAGTTTGAAAGAAAAACTGTTATAAATTTAGTTAGTTATAAACAAAATCAATTAGCAAAAAATATTAAATTTAAGATAATGAACAATGATGTCTTAAATACTTCGATTGAGTTTTTAAAAGGAGTTGGACCTAACAGAGCTAAACTTATTAAAGATGAACTTAAAATATCAAAGTTTAAAGATTTATTGTTTCAATTTCCGTACAGATATATAGATAAAACTAAATACCACAAGATTTCCGATATTCATTCATACAATTCTGAAATACAACTAATCGGTACCATAAAGGAACTAAAAGAAGTTGGAATAGGTTCAAGAAAAAGACTAATAGCTAATTTTTATGATAAGACTGGGCGAATACAATTAGTATGGTTCAAAACTAACAAATGGCTGGTAGATTCTATTAAATTAAATATAAAATATATACTTTTTGGGAAAATTAATGAATTCAAAGGTATTAAATCTATACCTCATCCTGAGCTTGAGATTTATAATGAGAATAACCTAAAAAAAAGAACAAATTTATTTGGAGTATATCCTTCAACTGAGAATTTGAACAAAAAAGGTGTAACTAATAAGGTGTTTTCAAAATTAATCGAAGAGCTACTTATAAGTATAAATAAAGATATTAAAGAAAATCTACCTGAGTATATTCTAAAAAAGTATAAACTAATGGGGCGACGCCAAGCCATTATATGTATTCATAAGCCAAGAACATTGTCTGAATTAAAAAAAGCGGTTAATAGATTAAAGTTTGAAGAAATTTTTTATCTACAAACGAGACTAATCAAGAAAAATATTCTAAGGAAACAAAAGATTAGAGGTTATCGCTTTGAAAAAATTGGAGATAACTTTGATGATTTTTATAAAAATCATTTAAAGTTTAAACTTACCAATGCTCAAAAAAGAGTAATTAAGGAAATTAGAAATGACATAGGTAGCGGTGCACAAATGAATAGACTACTTCAAGGTGACGTTGGTTCAGGTAAAACAATTGTTGCTTTTATGTCTGCATTAATAGCTATTGGAAACGGATTTCAAGCATGTATGATGACTCCTACTGAAATTTTGTCATATCAACATTATAATAAATTTAAAGATATATGTAAAGTGTTGAATATCAATATAAAAGTATTGACTGGATCAAGTAAAAGTTTATATAAAAAACAATTAAAGGAAAGCTTAAGAAAAGGAGAAATTGACTTACTTATTGGAACCCATGCACTAATTTATGATAGTGTTGAGTTTGAAAATTTAGGTTTAGCAATAATTGATGAACAGCACAAGTTTGGGGTTGCCCAAAGAAGCAAACTATGGCACAAAAATAGATTTCCACCTCACGTGTTAATTATGACTGCAACCCCAATCCCAAGAACACTAGCCATGTCCGTTTATGGGGACCTTGACATGTCTATTATTGATGAACTACCGCCCGGAAGAAAATATATTAAAACCTTTCATCAAACACAAAGAGATAAACTTAAATTACTTGATTTTTTAAAAAAAGAAATCAATAAGGGTAGGCAAGGATACGTCGTATATCCTCTTATTAAAGAGAGTGAAAAACTTGATTTTAAAGACCTATTAGACGGATATGAAACATTTTCTCGTGATTTTCCAATGCCAAAGTATCAAATCTCAATAGTTCATGGTAAAATGAATAATGAAGATAAGGAATATGAAATGCAAAGATTCATCGAAAATAAAACTCAAATATTAGTCTCTACAACTGTTATCGAAGTTGGAGTTGATATTCCAAACGCAACTGTCATGATTATTGAAAGTGCTGAAAGATTTGGATTATCTCAGCTTCATCAACTTAGAGGTAGGGTTGGAAGAGGAAAACACGAAAGTTATTGTTTTTTAATCACGGGGCATAAGAAAACAAAGGAAAGTAAAATAAGAATGGAAACTATGGAAAAAACTAATGATGGTTTTATAATTGCCGAAAAGGACTTGGAATTAAGAGGTCCTGGCAATATTATGGGCACCCAACAAAGTGGAGAGATGCCACTAAAAATTACCAATCTAGTTTCAGATAGCAAGCTTATTTTAAAAATTAGGAAATTAGTTGAGAAAATCATGTCCAAGGATCCAAGACTTGAAAATAAAAACAACCTGCTTATTCTTAAAAACTTAAAAATGATAATCGAAAAAAAATATATCTGGGAGTATATAAGTTAAAATTATTCAGAAATAAGTTTTTCTAAAAACAGTTCAAATTCATTTTTAAAATTTTCATACTTTTGACCAGTTGCTGGACCATTGAAGCCTGTATGGATTCTTCTAACCTTTTGAAATTTATCAACTATGATAAGGGTTGGGTATGAAATTAAAGTATCTAATGAGGGTAGTTTTTTTATGGCATCATCTTTATTGCTCGAACCGTACTGTGCCAATAAAATATCGTGACTTAAATCAAGGTTTTTTTTAAGTTTTTTAATATTATTAATTGCTTTTGGCTTAGAATTGGCAAATTCAAAAGCAATTGAGGTAATCATGATTTCATCATATTTTTTACTTAATTCTGATAGATACTTAGACTCGTCAAGACAATTAGGACACCAGGAACCCATGATTTGTATTAGATTAACCTTCTCATTAAATTTTTCATCTGAATTACTTACTAGTTCTCCATCAGAATTTTTAAAGCTGAAAATAAAATTTTCGTATCCTTTTTTGATCTTGGTCAAACCGTAGGGGTCAGATAATTTAAAATCAATATCCTTATAAGCAATAAACTTTTTAACATCATAATTACCACGATATAAATTCCCTCTTATTGTGTCATTATCAAGATCACCATTAATCATATAAGCCCTGTATCCATTAAAATTTGAAATACTGATTTTTTTACCATTAACGACCCCCTGCATAAAACCATAATCACCTGTCTCGGTTCTAACCGTTCCACTGATTTGATTTTTATGTTGTATAGCCATCAATTCAGCACTAAAGGCTTCATCATCATAATTAAAAACCATCTTCCATTTTCCATCAAAGTTTTTATAATCATTATTATTAAAATTGAATCTATGTGTACCCGGTTTAGCAAAAAATGGTATTTTTCTTTTCAAGCTTTTATTATAATAAAATCCGCTGAATGAGTCCTTAAATTCAACAAACATCAAAAAATCTTCAAAAAAAGGTGAATTAACTTTAATTGAATCATTTGAATTTGAAATTGGCAAATAAATATTTTCTCTTGAATTCCTAATAATCATCAATGAATCATTTAAATTGAAATTAAATGGAATATTAACAGAATCATTTGCTGTCAAAAAACCTAAATAATTATTCGGTGGATTATCATTTTTATTAAAACATGAAAAAAAAAGCACTAAAAACAACAAATTTATAAACCTGTTCATATATTAAATATAAATTAAAAATATTATTATAATAAAAGTTTTGATTTTATTAGATTGTCAGTATTGTTATATTTGCTATTAATTGATTTTATCTTAGATGAAAATTTCCTACAATTGGCTCAAAGAATATTTAGATTTTAAAGAAGATCACGAATCAATTGGTGAAAAATTAACTTCTCTAGGCCTTGAGGTTGAGGGTATAACAAAGTTTCAGTCTGTTCCTGGTGGACTTGAAGGAGTTGTGATAGGGAAAACAAAATCCATCAAAAAACACCCTAATGCTGACAGATTAAAAATAACCACAGTAGATATAGGTCAAAATGAATTACTTCAGATTATTTGTGGTGCACCTAACGTTGATAAAAACCAAACAGTAGCTGTTGCTACCGCAGGAACAACACTATATCCTAATAACGAAAAGCTGAAAATTAAAAAAAGTAAGATTAGAGGAGAAATAAGCAATGGAATGATTTGCGGTCAGGACGAACTAAATCTAGGAGAATTTGATCAAGGTATAATGATTTTTGATGATAAATATAAAGCTGGTATACCACTGGCTGAAATTTACAATATTGAGAGTGATTGGATTTATGATATTGGATTAACCCCTAATCGAGCTGATGCAATGAGTCATTACGGAACTGCCAGAGATTTAAGAGCTAAGTTTTCACATGAAGGAAAAAAAATTGAGCTTAAAACATCTTCTGTTAGTAATTTTATAGTTGATAATAGAACAAAAAATATAAAAATCAATATTGATGACGATAGCTCTGCACCCCGGTATTGTGGAATTGTTATGGACAATATTAAGGTTCAAGAATCCCCAAAATGGCTTCAAAATAAAATCATTTCAATAGGTCTTACTCCAATAAATAATATAGTTGATATTACTAACTATATCCTACATGATATAGGGCAACCACTCCACGCCTTTGACTATGATAAAATTGAAGATCAAACAATCAACGTAAAAAAATATAAAAAAGAAATAAAATTTAAGACTTTAGATGAGGTTGAAAGAACTCTAAGCTCAAATGATTTAACCATTTCTGACTCAAAAAAACCATTATGTCTGGCTGGTATTTTTGGTGGTATTCACTCTGGTGTTTCTAAAAAAACTACTACAATATTTTTAGAAAGTGCTTACTTTAACCCTGTTACAGTCAGAAAAAGCGCTAAATATCATAATTTAAGCACAGATTCATCTTATAGATTTGAAAGAGGTGTTGATCCAAATATTTCTAAATATGCACTAAAAAGAGCTGTTTTAATGATTAAAGAGATATGTAAAGATTCAGTTATTTCAAGTGATTTAATTGATTTATACCCAAAACCTATCAATGATATTCAGATTGTTTTAGGTTTTGATAAAATCGAAAAAATTGTCGGTCAAAAAATTGATAAAGAAATCATCAAAAATATTATCAGTTCATTAGATATTAAAATCAATAGCATAACTGAGTCTAATCTTGGTATATCAATACCTAGTTATAGAAATGATGTGACAAGGGAGGCTGATGTAATCGAAGAAATATTAAGAATATATGGATACAACAATATAGAATCCTCAAAAAAAATTAATCAATCTATAAAGCTCGAGGAGACGAGCTACAAAAACAAAATTATTGATTCAGCCTCAAATCATTTAGTTTCACTGGGTTTTCATGAGATTATCACCAACTCGTTAATTTCAGCTAAAGATAACTCTCTTAATAATGATACAGAAAATCATTTAGATGTTGACATACTCAATTTTTCAAGTGTAGATCAAGCACAGTTAAGGAATTCAATGATTTTTTCAGGGTTAAATGTTATTAAATACAATATAAATAGGAAAAGAAGCAATCTAAAGTTATTTGAAGTAGGAAAAGAGTACCATAAAAAAGGTGATAAAAAATATGTGGAGTCAGAAAAACTTGCAATATTCATTTGTGGAAATAGAAACAATATAAACTGGAATAGTAACGAAAAAAAATCTGATTATTTCTACTTAAAAGGATTGGTTATGTCATTAATTCAAAAAATTGGTTTTAAAAACGTAAAATCAAAACCAATAACTAAAAATAATATTCGTGAAGGGGAAACAATTTCCTTCAAGAAGTCTGAAATCGCAAGTTTTGGCTTAATAGAAAAGAATCTGTGTCAAAATTTCGATATAGAAATTGATGTTTTATATGCTGAATTTGATCTAAAAATAATTTTAAATAAATATTCAAACAAGCCTGTTCAATTTAATAGTATTTCAAAATTCCCAGAAGTTACTAGAGATTTATCAATTTTAATTGATAACGAATTAAAGTTTGAAAAAATACATAAGGCTATAAAGCAAATAAATCAAAAGCTTATCAAAGAAATCACTCTTTTTGATGTTTATGACGGTGAAAACTTGCCTAAAAACAAAAAAAGCTATGGTATTTCTTTTAAGATTCAAGATGATGAAAAAACTCTCTCGGATAAAGAGATTGAAGACATCATGAACAAAGTTATTGAAAAGTTAAAAAAAGAATTTAGTGTCGAATTAAGATAATTCGTACATTTCAGTTCTTAATTGCTTGATTTTATTATCATTCATATACTCGTCGAATTTCATATACCTATCGATAACACCTTTTGGAGTTATTTCTATTATTCTATTTGCGATAGTTTGAGCAAATTGATGATCGTGTGTTGAGAGCAGAATCGTTCCTTTAAACTTATTTAAAGAGTTGTTAAGTGCGGTTATACTTTCTAAATCCAAATGATTTGTAGGCTCATCAAATATTAAAACGTTTCCTTTTTTCATCATCATTTTAGAAAGCATACATCTAACCTTCTCACCACCGGAAAGAACAGTGCATTTTTTTAAAGCCTCCTCACCTGAAAAAATCATTTTACCTAAAAATCCTCTAAGATATACCTCTTCACGCTCCTCTTCAGTATTTGCCCAATTTCTTAGCCAGTCAACTAATGATATATTCTTACTAAAAAAATCACTATTATCTAAAGGTAAATACGAATGATTTGTAGTTATACCCCATTTACAAGTTCCAGAATCAGCACTAGCATTATCATTAATTATTTGATAAAAACTTGTGGTAGCCCTTGAATCTTTAGAGTAAAGCAAAACTTTATCTCCCTTTACAAGATTTAAATCAATTTGGCTAAACAAAAGTTCATCGTCTATAGATTTTGAAAGATTTTCAACATTTAATATCTGATCTCCGGCTTCTCTTTCTCTTTCAAAAATTATCGCAGGATATCTTCTACTAGAAGGTTTAATATCATGAATATTTAATTTTTCAATCATTTTTTTTCTACTTGTTGCTTGCTTACTTTTAGCAACATTCGCACTAAATCGTGCAATAAACTCTTCTAATTCTTTCTTCTTTTCTTCGGCTTTTTTATTTTGTTGAGCTCTTTGCCTTGCAGCTAGCTGGGATGATTCATACCAAAAAGTGTAATTACCAGAATAGTGATTGATTTTACCAAAATCTATATCAGAAATATGAGTACAAACTGAATCAAGAAAATGCCTGTCATGAGAAACAACAATTATACAATTATCAAAATTTGCAAGGTAATCTTCTAGCCATGTAATTGTTTCATAATCTAAATCATTTGTCGGCTCGTCCATTACCAAAACGTCAGGATTTCCAAATAATGATTTTGCTAATAAAACACGTACTTTTAGCTTTGGATCAATGTCACTCATTATTGTCTGATGCAATGATTCTTTAATTCCTAAATTTGATAATAACGAAGCTGCATTACTTTCGGCATTCCAACCATCCATTTCTTCAAATTTTACCTGAAGTGAACCAATTTTTTCGGCATTTTCATCTGAATAATTTTCGTATAAAGAATCAATTTCTTTTTTAATTTTATATAAAGAAATATCACCCATAATAACTGTTTCTAACACTGAGTTAGAATCAAATAGGCTATGATCTTGTTCCAAAACAGACATTCTTTTGCCAGGCTCAAGATGAACATTTCCAGAGGTTGGATCAATTTTACCGCTTAATATCTTTAAAAATGTTGATTTACCAGCACCATTGGCTCCAATAATACCATAACAGTTACCATTATTAAATGAGGTATTTACATTATCAAATAAGACTCTTTTACCGAATTGAATAGATAAATTGGAAACTGAGAGCATTACAAATTTTTATTTGCCGCAAAAATAGAAATTAATTCCCTTTTTTATGATCTTTTAAAAATTTATCTAATCCAATATCTGTAAGTGGGTGTTTTAGCAAGCCTGTTATGGATGAAAGAGGAGATGTAATAACATCCGCACCGATTTTTGCACAATCAATTATATGCATAGTATGTCTAATTGAAGCCGCTAGAATTTCAGTTTCAAAATTATAATTATCATAAACATCCCTTATTTCTGAAATTAAATTTAATCCGTCAGTTGAAATATCATCTAACCTTCCAAGAAAAGGAGATACATATGTCGCACCAGCCTTAGCAGCCAATAAAGCCTGACCTGGTGAAAAAACCAAGGTTACATTTGTTTTAATCCCTTTATTTGAAAAGTATTTAGCTGCTTTCACTCCGTCTTTAATCATAGGAAGTTTTACAACTATTTGCCCGTCAAGCGAAGCTAACTCTTCACCCTCTTTTAGCATATTTTCAAAATCAGTTGCAATTACTTCTGCGGACACATCACCATCAACGATTTCACATATATTTTTATAGTGTTTAAGAATGTTGCTTTTGCCGGTAATACCTTCTTTAGCCATCAATGATGGATTGGTGGTAACTCCGTCTAGAATGCCTAAATCTTGTGCTTCTTTTATTTGGTCAAGATTAGCTGTGTCAATAAAGAATTTCATAATATCAATTTGATATAAATTTACGATAAATAAAAGGCTATTTGCTAGTAAAAAATTAAAAAAGTTTTAACACTAGGTATTCAAAAAATCTTTGAGGTAAAACAAACTTTAAAATTATTCCAAATCTTTCAATAAATGAACCAGAAATATATTTTTTTCTAGGGTTTTTAAGATGGATTATCTTATTTATTAATTTTGCCACCTTGAAGGGATTTGCTCCTTTAGTAATATTTTCATTCATTTTATTAAGTGATGATTCATATTTAAACTGATAAGCGGACCCTTCTAAAACTGGTGAATGAAACCTGCCCTTGGAAATATTGGTCAAATAATCACCGGGAGCTACACAAACAACTTTAACATTGAAGTCTTTTGTTTCCATATTCAGAGTTTCTGAAATTATATCAAGGGAGGATTTTCCAGCGCTATAAATTGACCTGTATGGAGTACCTATATGCCCAGCAATTGATGTGATATTAATAATTAATCCGTTTTTATTTTTTCTCATATATGGCAATACCTTTTTAATAAGATTTATGGGGCCATACAGGTTTGTTCTAAAATGTTTTTCTATTTCGGGATTGGGTGTCTCTTCTAATGGACCAGTTATTCCAACACCAGCGTTATTGATTAAAACATCGATTTTCCCATGCCTGCTAATAATTTTTTCTACACAATCATTTATTGATTTTTCAGATGTTACATCCAATTCTATAGGAAAAAAAGATACATCATCAAGTTTTTTTATATTTCTACTAGAACCATATACAACATAATTGTTTTTTTCATCAACATATGATGCTATTGCTCTTCCAATTCCGGATGATCCACCGGTTACAAGTATTACTTTTGACATAATGATACAAAAATGGCAAGCTATCTACATCACACTGCTACAACCGAATACCTTTGCTGTGTTCCCACCCTGGAG